>FUFK010046659.1_pt1 | contig 247971 bp, 198 predicted proteins | sample 1021851 | NCBI WGS metagenome assembly FUFK01 (sample SAMEA51879418, study PRJEB19060) | metagenome | reverse complement strand
TAGGTCTTGATTGTATCGACGGACTTTTCTAAATCAGCCGGCCCCTTTCTAGCTTGCTCAGCCACTTCACATGCCTCATCAACCAATGGACCCATTTTTTCATCTGCAGGTTTTAACACTGCTCCGATTGCCTTACCTAATGCAGCTACGTGGTACATAGGGAACGCAACCATAACGGATGCTAGCATACCGCCAAAAACAATACCAAAGCTTGGAATGGAAACAAAATTACCAAAACCGCCCGCAGCACCTTCCACAAAGAGAGCGTAAGCAATACTCCCTATCATAAAAACCATTCCTAAAACAACACCAATAATTAGAGCAATATCCATAAGGTCACTCCTCCATAAAACTTGCTGATTTTAATTTATTTTCATTAAGAGCTTTCAAAATATTTCTTACATCCGTGTATTCAGGGTCGAGGCGTAGCGCAAGGTTCCAATTGATTGTAGCTCTCTGCACGTCACCTAATTTATAATATATTGAACCTCTTCTAGCATAAGCTAATGCTAAATCAGGATTCAATTCTAGAGCTAAATCAACTTCTTTCAATGCCTCCCTGTAATCTCCAGCATAAAAATATCTCAGTGAACGCGATAAATATCGCATTGCCTCGTTCATGTTTTTTTCAGATATGTTTGATTCTAGCTTCAACGAATTCAATGAATCAGAAAGAAAGCGACTATTTTGCTCCATAGCATTCAAACGAACGAGTAGATTTCTCATTTCATTATTCATGAGAGCCATTGAATCTCTTAACGTTTCAACCGCTACGTTTGCCATTGCAATGGTGGAGTCACGATGCAATGGAATATCATTGTTGTTTTTAGCTATGCTTTTGGTCAATGTATTTGATGGACCAGATTGAACTCTTTGGCGAGGATCTCTAGGAACTGCCATCTCAAGACCAACAGTNAATCCAGGATGCCCTGACCAATACCTATTGCCCCACTCAGGCAACTTTTCCATGTGGGTGAACCCTAAGTTCAGGCGGTAATCCGAGGTAAGGGGGATGCGGAGTCCCACATTGACACCTGTCCCATCGAATTCACCCACAATATCCATTCCTCCCCGCCTTTCAAAATACGGGGTCTTCATTAAAAATCCTACAAAAACTCCAGCATTTGTTTCAGCGGTGTCTGGAATAACGACGCCGTCTGAATCTAAAACAGCTGGTAAAGTATCAGCATCTATAGGCGCTAAGCCTCCAGTTCCGAAACCAAAGTAGGTATTAAACTTATATTCTCCAAGATCTTTTTCGCTAGAAAGTACAACAAAAGCAGAAAGGAGAGAAGTATTCAAACTCAACATTTCCTCAGATGTTTGATCACTTTGAAATACAACATCCTGTAAACCTACTGAGACTGAAATATCGTTGTAAACGTAAACACGTTGCTGAAAGTGAAAGCCAAATTCGGCAGGGGCGTTATACGTAGACTCGCTAAGTTTTGCAATACTCGTTGTATCCCCCGGGATTACGGCTGAAAAGCCGCAGCTAAATCCACGACCAAGCTCTGTTTCGAAGAAAGCACCTTTCGCGGTATTAAATGGATTAAAGTTATGAAACTCCGTAGACACGCCAGTTCGAAACAAATAAGGTGCCTTTTTGTTGCTAGATGTCGGAATCTTCATCATTAAACCCGGTCGGGTATATGCAACTCTAGTGCCTGCCAACAAGTTAGAGCAGATCATACAAAATAATATGAAAGCCGTATATATATTCTTTTTTAGTATACTATTTATCATAAGGTTTGTATTCTCGCTTCAATTGCCTTACTATTTGTACTCTTCCCAATCAATAACATAGGAATAACCAATGAATGCTCCGAAGTCCTGAGGAACATATAGATCAAACTTCCCGACAGCTCCAGGTAGGAGGCTTGCATCAGAAACAATTCCTGTATCAAATGTGTTGTATGAGCCTTTAACGAATGTGGTGAGAGTTTTTGTCTCTCCGCTCCAATTTTTTCTAAAAACAAAGTCAACCTTTACGAAGTCAGCTCTCCTGCCTCCAATGTTTTTTATTTCCCCATGAAAAATAATATTCCCCTGCCCATCTTTTTTCTCGGATATATTGCCTACTAAAACACAATTAGCAGAAAATTTTGCGCTTGTATTCATTGAGGAATTGTTTTGAGATGTATATCTCGGTTGAGCAAGTTTTGGCATCGGTGGAGGGGTGTAGCTCTCCCTTATTTGTTCAGGAACGTACTCTTGTGTGTCTTCAGTTATGACATTATCAACTATTCTAACGACTTGTGCCCTGTCTACGATCAGATAACCAACTAAGGTTTCCACTTTTAAAGATTTATCATCCTGGTATATGATCTTACCAAAAACGGTACTGCCATTTTTCAAAATGATTTCTTTAGAATAGATAGTGAGTGGATTGACCCACATTTTACTTAAAGCCTTCAAATCATCTAATTCCTGAGATAAATGCTTGAACTCAGCTGATAATTTTTTTATTTCAAAGTTTAGCTCATTCAAAATGAAATCTTTACTTGGGCTACCCATTGCTTCCATAGTTTGGGGAACCGTCACCGAAATAACTTCGGGTTTTTTGGGTGGCTTCACTGTATCGGTTGTTTTATCTGCACCACTCCTACCCGCAGATGGCTTGGCAGGCTTTGTGTCGGACAGCTGTAAATCGCCAACCTTTTTATCTCCAGTAAGCGTCACAATGCTTTCGGCAGATCCCATTTCATCACTTGATGCCTGTAAAATATATTCACCCTCTTCAAGCTTTTTAAATTTAAATTTTCCACTACCACTAGTTTCTTCTTCTGAAACTACCTGCCCATCGGAGAGAAGTGTAACTGTGGCTTTTTTTACTTTTTTACCATCTGAGTCGACCACCCTTCCTGATAGCGTCAACTTTCCTTTCGCAAAAAGGAACGAACCTAAAAACGTAATCGTAAATATAGCGATCATAGACCGCTTTTGTAGGCTATTATATAGTGTCATTTTTTTTACCTCGGATTATGAACACTTTTAGCAACAAAATGCGCTAAAGCTAGACAATTTTAGGGTAAAATAGGCAATGTGTCAAGAATTTATCTGCTTTGTTAATTTTGCTCTTTTTTACTAGCTTGGGTTTTATTTCCAAAACTCATTTAACACCCTCTCTCTCCTGAGCGCTTCCTCTAGATGTGTTTTGACCTCATAAACCAATTCTTCGTTATTATTGAGACTAAGTGCTCGTTTGTAAGAATCTATAATAAGATCAAAGTCCGTATTTCCCAGCTTATGATACGATAGCCCCATGTAAAAATGTGGGCTGCCTTCCTCTGGTTTTAACTGCGATGCCTTATTAAACAGCTCAATGGCATCCCATAACTTTTCTTTTTTGCCAGTCTCATATTTAACTAGTCCCCTGCAAATAAATGCGTGGTATAAAAGCGTTGTATCTTTTTCTATAGACCTCATCGATCTTTCAAAGTGCCCTAGCGCTGTATTATAGTCTCTCAGTTTCATCTTATCTATACCAACCTGCCTATGAGCGATTGCAAGTGATAATTCTAATTTTTTAGACAAGCCACTTTTTCTTAGGGAGTCCTCAATGCTTATTAAAGCAAGTGGTTGCTGAATGGCCATTTTTTCGTACGCAGATCCAGTGCAATGGTATATGAGCATCGCAAAAAGAAGTATGGTCAATAAACGAGTCAAGTGTTTATTAACCTTCAAAAAAGAAAAGCTCTCTGTTTTTTGAAAATGAATTATATAGAGTTTCAAACGAATCAATGAAATAGTAGCGGTCTTGAATATTACTGTAGTCAAAACATGTTAAGACTATTTCTTCTATATTATAAGGTATGAATCTAGACTTTGAAGATTTTTCTTTAGCGCACTTTACAACGTTACTCATTTCATCGTACGAGGAAAGAATACCAGAACCATACACTTCAAACTCTATATCATTCTCTACCGCTCTAAATTTATTAGAAGCTGGATCGCTCCTTATTAGACCATATTCGTAGGTCCACCACGCAAAATTCTGCAATCTTCTGAGGTTGTGAGAAACGAGGTCAGCCCCCAGGCCTCTTTCATCTTTAATAATTTCATCTCCCAGGCAACCAACCTCCCACATAAAATCGGCATAGTCCAAGTTCATTAAAAACGGGACATGCGCTTGCACATCGTGAAAAATATCTGGCTCTGGGGTGTAGCCTTTATTGTTTTTTATCTCCATGTTGGAATATTTTTGATCAAATCTTGGGGAGTTTCTTATAATGTCTGTAACTGGGAATTGGCGCTTTTTGTTGACTTCAAAAAACAGCTCCTCATCTAAAAAACCAGCTACTGGTAACAACGTCCAGCCTGTAGAGTTTTTAATAAGGGGAGAAATAGTTTCAAAGTTCGGAAACTTATTACTTAGGATCGGCAAGTCTTGCAGGCCCTGTAGATAGATACCTGAAGCATACTGGTCTAAGATGATCTCAAGGTTGCCATACAGCTCAGCCCATATCATGTTTTCTAAATCGGTTACTTTGCTATATTCTTGCGCTTTTAAATATTGGTCATTTTTACCAAATATTTTTATCCCATCGACACTGTTGGGGATTAAATTTTTAAAAAGGTGGTCAAATTTAAGGGAGTGAAATACCATAGCGATGTTATCTTGAGGGTAAATTTATTTTATAAAATTAAATAATCCTACCAAAGCCATATATAGGTCACAGCTTTGTTTTTTCTACCAAAGTCCATGTCGTCTTTAATATTGCAGTCCGATCTCATATCTACAGCGAGCTTATTAAACATGTGATAGTCCTCTCCAAATATAATAGCCTGAAAGCGTCCTTCCTGACTGACACACCATTCGCGAACCATTTTTCTCATTGTCCCCGTACCATGTCCTGTAATTACTTTTATTACGCGTGTTCTGCCCTCGTATGAGCTCTGACTGACTGTTACTTCAAGATTGGTTTGCGCGGTTTCAAGATTATAATTAGAGTGACCTATATCAATGACTTTTAGTTTTTTATTTTTCATAAACAATTCAGAAATTATAATACTCTTCATCAAACAATAGCTAGGAATTCATGAGAAAAATTATTTTAGGTAGGACAAATGCTAAAGTTTCAGCAATCAGTTTAGGAACCTGGGCATTTGGCGGTGAAAACATGAGCGGAAGTATTCCAGTAGGATGGTCTGGTCAAACAGATAAAAATTCTAGATCTGTCTTAATGAAAGCATATGAATCAGGTATCAACCACTGGGACACAGCAGATGTTTATGGCGATGGGAGGTCTGAGAAGATCATCGGTGAAATGTGGAAAGCGGTGCCACGTAGTGATATTTTTTTAGCGACGAAAGTCGGGTGGGATAAAGGCCCTCACAAAAACTGGTATGAAAAAAGCCATATGATAAAAAACATGAACAGGTCACTAAAAAATCTCAATAGCGATTACGTAGACGCTATCTATCTTCACCACTGCAATTTTGGCAAAGAGGGTGAGTATTTTGATGAGGCTTTTGATGCCATAAAGCGCTTTCAGTCTGGTGGCAAAACTCGGTTCATTGGACTTTCTGATTGGTCTAGCACAAAGATAATGCAATATATTAAAAAGTGTGATCCCGACATGATACAACCATATCGTAATGTGATGGACGACGACTACAAAGCCTCTGGATTAAAAAAGTATGTTGATGAGAACAATTTAGGGGTTTGTTTTTTTTCCCCCCTCAAACACGGTCTATTAACCGGAAAATATAATAGCCCGCCTGTATTTGAAAGCGGAGACCATCGATCTAAGATACGTGATTTTTTGGACAGTAAAGTTTTAGAAACTATGAGAAAAAACAAAAGATTGCTTGAAAAACGCTTTTCTCAATGTCTATCACCTGTAGCGTTTGGCATTGTTAATGCACTATTTAATGATTCTCCCACCGGTTGTGTTCTTTTAGGTCAGCGCAATATTGATCAGGTACTTATTGCTGCTTCGCTTGGAGACTTAATTAGTGATGAAGACAGTACTTGGGTCAAATCTCTTTACAAAAAATAGCGAACGTAGTTCGATATTCACCTGCAATGTTTAACTAATGAATTAAAAAGAATTCTAGTATTGTCGCTGCATTCTACAGCTAACACCTGCGTTTTTTTAACACTTAGGCAACTTGAGAAAGTAAGATAGGGGGATTCTATTTGGGGGGGATTATAACTTCCATCGTTGGGTAGGGTATAGAGATTTCATTTTCTTTCAGGTGTTCATATATTTTTGTGTTAATTGCATCAACAACTCTCCCTTTAGATTCTGGCTTGGCAATCCAAAAAAGAAGCTGAAGTCTCATTCCATAATCAGAAAACTCCCTGAACCTAACCCGCGGCTTTGGAGAAGACATTACTTCTGCTTCGCTTCTTGCAATTTCATTTAATAGTGTTTTTACTTTCTCAAGGTCTGAGCCATATGAAACCTGTAGGTTAACTCTAACTCTTTCATTTTCCAATGGTCCACCGCTTTCATTTACTATTTTAGAGGCAGCTACAACTGAATTTGGAATTGTGATTTCAATGTCATCTCTAGTCATGAACCTTGTAGATCTTAATCCCATTTTTTTTACGTAACCCCGCTCGCCTGTGTCAAGTAATATATAGTCTCCCTCCTTGTAGGGTGCATCAGCTAAAAGAAAGAACCCTGCGAAAAAGTTTGATACTGTATCTTTAGCTGCAAGGCCAAGAACAACGCCAAGGACACCTGCAGAAGCAAGAATTCCATTAATATTAATATCCCAGCTCAAAAAAATGAAATATATGCCTAGTATCCCAATTATGATTTTCCCAATATTATTGAAGAGCGGAATAGTGTTTTTTTGGAGTATTGTGCTTTTAGTTTTTTTAGACACCCAGCTCACGGACATAACTAGTATTTTTGATACAACAAACAGCCAGATTACTATAATTCCTGTTTTAAAAGTGCCCACTAAAAAATAATCTACATAACTAGGAATATTTGTGACTTTGACCGACAAAACTAGACCTATGAAAAGTATAGTGTAAAATACTGGTCTGTGTAGAAGGTGTAATATTTGATCGTCAAGTTTTGTCTTGGTTTTCTGAACAATGCGTTTGAAAATCATTGTGAATACAACATCGGTAGTTTTTGCGGCAAAAAAAGATATGATTACTATTGCTAAACCCTTTAGATAAAGGCTCCCAGTTATTATCTCATAATAGTTTGAAAAGTTCATGCTTTTACACTGCTAAGGAATTTTGGATTTTATTTGATTTTTTTATTTTCAACATTGTACACATCAAATGTTTGTTTGTTTTTATAGAATGTTTTTATTGGAGCAGTTACGCCTGCGACTCCGGTCTCCCTAAGTGACCTTACCCTGTTAAAGTCTACCACTGCGGTTTGCACCATAGCTCCCTGTCCTCCATCTTGGAGCACAAGCCCTTCTGGATCAATAATCTGCGAACCTCCTACCCCCACATATCCCACACTATTACATGATATTACGTACGATTGTTGAACTATTGCAGTTGCTTTAGCTATTGCCTGCTCTTGCGACCTGTCTCCAGTTGATGTAAGAGTTGGAACGATTAAAACTTCTGCACCGAGGTTAACAAGATCACGAGAAACTTCAGGAAACCAAATATCATAACAGATCAAAATACCCACCCGCGCTCCATTGTTTAACTCAAAAACAAAGGGCTGGTGACCAGGATCTGTTTTTTCATAGGGCCCCCAGGGATACCTCTTTCTATACCGCCCTACTAATTCCCCCTTTGGATTAAAAACTGGACATGTATTATAAACTTTCTCAGATTCCTGTTCATATATACTCCCTGGAATTAGCCATATTTTGTACAATTTTGCAAACTCTGAAAAAATTTTTGTTTTTTCTCCAGGGATGGGCTCTGCTTGGTCTATTGGCTTTTTGGTGAAATCCGCGGAGGCTAACTCAGGAAAAACAACCATTTTAATCTGAGGAAGGTTTTTACTAATATGGTCAAGGTATGAATGCATAGTATCAATATTTTTAGGCGCACTCTCTTTTGTTGGCATCTGCACGGAACCGATGATGATTTGGTTTTTCATAAAATTACTTTTTTCTCATATCTAATTTAAATAAATATTTTTTAATACTGGTTTTATTAACTCCTTTGTATACCGATGTTTTGGTTTTTTAATAACTTCATGGGTTATACCTTCTTCAACTATCCTACCATCCTGTAAAACTATTAGCCGATCAGAAATCTTTTGAACAGCAATAATATCGTGGGTTATGAAAATATATGAAATACCTTTTTCCTCCTGTATTGTTTTTAACAAATCTATTATTTTTGATTGCACATTCATATCTAAAGCAGATGTTGGTTCGTCAAGAATTAAGATTCTTGGGTTTGTTATTAATGACCTAGCTATAGAAACCCTCTGCCTCTGGCCGCCTGAAAGAGTGTGCGGATACCTATCTAATACTTCTGGCTTTAGATTAACACTTTTGATTATGTCTGTTACTTTTTTTTTAACTATGGCTTTGTTGTCCAAACCCAATATTTGAAAAGGTTCAGAAATTATCTCTTTTATTTTATGCATCGGGTTTAACGAGCCAAGACTATCTTGGAGAACAACACCTAGAGGGTTTCCCAACGTAGTTCTTTTGTTTTTTTGATTAATGTCACTCTTCATTTTTACAAAGCCGGAGTCTGCTTTTACAATTTTTAGTATTATTTTTGCGAGCGTAGACTTTCCACTTCCAGATTCACCGACTATTCCTACTGTTTCTTTTGAATGAAGATTGAAAGAAACATCATTCAATATCGTCTTTTTTCCTGAGCTGGTGCGGTAGGATTTTACTAGTCGCTCTACCCTTAATAGTTCTTCTTTTTTCTTATCTGATGTTTTTAGCGTCTTCTTTTTCAAGGTTGCGTTTGTTCTTATGAGTTCTCGCAAATATTTAGTTTTAGGCTGTTTAAAGACTTGTGACGGCTTCCCTTTTTCAATTATTTTCCCGTTTCTCATAATAGCCACAGATTTGCAATATTCATTAACAACGGATATGTCATGTGTAATAAATAAAATAGAAAACTTGTGTTTTTTTTGTAGGGAAAAAATAAGATCGAGAACTTCTTTTTTTACTTTTGCGTCAAGTCCTGTTGTGATTTCATCTGCAAGAACTACGCTAGGACTTAAGGACATTGCAATTGCAATCATGACTCTCTGAATTTGACCGCCTGAAAGCTGATGGGGATATCTATCAAGCACATCTGAACCATTTTTCAGACCAACCCTGTTTAGCCACAGGCTTGCGTACTCTTTAGCTTCCAGTCCTCTATAATTATGGTGTTTTGCCAATACAATCGAAAACTGCTTTCCTATCTTGTGCAAAGGGTTTAGAGACTGCGCTGGGTCTTGAAAGATGCTTGTGATTTCTTTACCTCTCAACAGCTCAATACTACTTTCACAGTTTTTAAAATAATATGATACCTCTCCGGCTGTTTTAACGCATCCATCTGGGAGAAGATCTAAAATTAATTTGGCTATCATGGTTTTCCCGCTTCCTGTCTCACCGATTAATCCCAATGAATTATTTTTTTTTAATTTTAAAGAAACCTCCGAAAGTACATTGCTGTGGTCGCTATGAATAGCGTTAACAGACGCTTTTTTTATTTGAATGAGAGTCATCGTAAGCTTCTATAGGTTGAGCCTTGGGCTCAACAGGCTTTTAATACCATCCCCAATTAGATTAAAAGAAATCACTGAAAGTATTATAAAAATCCCTGGAAAAAAAACGACCCACCAATGGCTTAAAAATTGTGCCCTTGATTGAGTTATCAAGAGACCCCATTCAACTTCAGGCGGTTGTGCCCCAAGGCCGATAAACGATAGACCAGATGATATTAAAATTGCATACCCCACATCGATTGTTGCTTGAACTAAAACAGGGCTTAGGCTGTTGGGGAAAATATGTTTTTTTAAAATGTGGTATCTATTGGCACCCATGCTTTTTGAAACTAAAACGTAATCTTGTTCAGATATGATTAATGCTTGGGCTCTTGCTATTCTAGCGTACCAGGGGAACCAAGAAATGCCAATGCCTATAATGACATTGCTTAGAGAAGGACCTAAAACCGCAGTGATTAACATCGGTAAAATCAATGGGGGAAAAGCGAGAAAACTATCTGAAATCCTCATAATTCCATTTTCAATCCAGCCTTTTTCTAGGCCAGCGACAATACCAAGGGGCATTCCTATTAGAACTGCAATTAGGATTGATAGAATGCCGACTTTTAAAGAAGATATGCCAGCATAAATTGTCAAAGTAAACATATCGCGCCCTGCTATGTCCGTTCCAAACCAGTGGCTTAATGACGGCGGAGTTGGACCTATTTTAAAATTAACTGCTCCATTGATATCATCAGAGTATGGTGATATCAATGGAATACAAATAGCAGTAATCCAGACGAATAGTAAAAATGTAAATGGTATGACTATGCTTTTTCTTTGAAGGAGATTGTTCATTCAACATTTACTCTTGGATCAATGAGGACATATAATAAATCTATAATAATATTTACAGATATATATATCAATGCGTAAAGTAATGTTGCTCCCATGATTGCTGGATAGTCGTTTGTAAGAATTGACAATGCACTAAATTGCCCTAGGCCTGGCCAATCAAAGATAACCTCTAATAAAAAAGTCCCACCAAGTAGAAGTCCGTAGCTCAATCCAGATACTGTTGAAAAAGGGATGAGTGTGTTTTTGTAAGCGAGTTTCTTAAACGCCTCTGATCGAGAAAAGCCATAAGATAAAAACGTTGTAAAATGATTTTGATCTACTGTATCTAGCGCTGCAGAACGAACGGTTCTAACAATTATGCCAATGATTGAAATTGCTAAAGTGGTTGCGGGTAGGGCTAGGTGGAGCAGTGTGTCAATAAGGCGATCCCAATCTCCGGATATAAAACTATTTATCAGAAAGAGTCCTTTGTGATTGTGATAAGTATCTAAAAAAGAGGTTCTGCCTTGCAAAGGTAATAATTCTAGGTAACCGAAAAAAATAAGCTGTAGAATCATGCCTAACCAAAAAGCTGGAAAAGCCATACCGAGGTAGCTAAGCCCTCGGAAAAAGTAATCGGTAGCTGTATTCGCATTTATTGCAACATATATACCAATTGAAAAACCAAGAGTTAGAGCCACTATAAATGAAAATGTAACTAGCTCAAAAGTAGCTAAGAACCTACTTGCCAACTCTTGCGATACAGGTTGCTGCGTTCTAATTGAAGTACCAAGATTAAGCTTTAATATCTGTCCAACATATTTAGCATATTGAACGTAGACAGGTTTATCCAATGAAAATTTTTTGCGTGCCGCCTCGAGCTGCTCCTCTGTGGGGTGGTTCCCCGCCCATAGTGATGATGGATCTCCTGGAGAAAGAACAGAAACAAAGAATGTAACGGTTATAACAACAAAAAGAACGAATGCCATTAGAATCAGCCTATGAATAAAATACCGGATCATGGCTTTCTCTCAAGGTTATATACGGATAAAGTGGAGTATGCGGGATTGCTTTTTAATCCGACAATATCAGATCTATGTACAGCTCTAATGTTGATGTCAACGGCAGGTATAACTACGCATTTATCGATTAGGATATCCTGTATTTTTTTATATGCTCTTGATGAGAGCTCAGGGTTTGTGGCCTCATTTTTCCAACCTTGATCAATTAAGGAATCAACGGTGGCACTGCTAAAGCGGGAAAGGTTGAAAAGCGGGTTTTCTTCTGACTTATACAAACCAAAAAACCAATCAGATGGCGAAGACAGCGTTGGCCACCACGCCATTGAAATAATATTTGGTGCTGTTTTTATATTCCTAGCCTTATCCCAGTTTGCGGTCCACAGTCCTGGCTTTATGACAAGTTTCATTCCTGTCTTTCTTAAATTGTCCAATAACATTAATGATGTAAGCCTGTACTCCTCAGATGTAGAAACATAGGAAAAATCGACCTCAACACCTTCTTTTTCTCCTGATCTTTTAAAATATTCTTTAGCCTTTTGAAGGCTAAAACTAATGAGGCTATCTGGTGGAGAAACCAATGGGAGACTATGGGGTAAAACTCCATTTGCTTCAGTAGCAGTTTTCAAATAGACATGATCAACCAGCACGCCCCTATCAAACGAGGACGCAATTGCCCTTCTGACCCATAAATTATTTGTTGGGGGTTTCTCCGTATTTAATAAGTAGAAATGATTAACCCAGGAAGGATAATCAGCTATCACAATATCTGTATTGAGAGATATGCTTTTTAAAAGATGAGCAGGTATTAAAACAGCATAATCAGCAAGGCCTTTTTTCAACATTTGTATCCGAGTTGATGCCTCAGAGACAACCTTAATATGAATAATTTCAAAGTGATTGTTTTGGGGCCAGCCTCTCCAGTAATTTTTGTTTTTCTCTAGAATGATGTGGCTGTTTTTAACCCATTCTTTGAGTATATAAGGACCAGTGCCAGAAGCATAGCCACTTTTGTTTTTCAGAATATCCTTATTTAACAACTGAGGTGAGTAAATCCAAGCGCCATACTGTGAGCTGACAACTCGATCAAATGGGATTGGCTCTTTCAGCTTAAATGTGATTTGGTGTTCATTGTCAACTATAACGCTTGCAATACTCGACCATATGTAACTGGCCCCTCGTTTTAGAGTCCTATTGCGTTCAATAATTTGTCTTAATGAGTTGGCATTGAATTGACTACCATCGTGAAAATACACACTGTCTCTTAGTTTAAAAGTCCACACTAATCCATCTTTTGATTTGGTATAGTCTTTTGCAAGTCCAGAAATAAATCTTGGCTTATCGCCGTTTGCATCATACCACAAAAGAGGTTCATATATGTTTGCCATTGGAAGTGTTTCGAGTGAAAATGCAGTGGCTGGATCCCAGTCTTTTACATCATCATACGTTGCTATTGTAAAGGTATTGTTTTTTGTTTTACCAACATCAGAACAAGAATGATGAAGAAAAATTAACCCATAGAAAATATACTTATAAAGCCGCGGTATGGTTTTTTTATCTACACACAACTTAGAACAGTCTAACATTGCAAACTGAATACTACTTACAGTAGATCATCTTCTTTGTAATAACCTCGGTATTATTTTTTATCTCGCAAAAATATATCCCGCTAGCAACTGGCTTCTTTTTATCACTGGATGCATCCCACTGTAAGCTGTGTGTTCCATTAATTTGAAAACCTTTGAAAAGCTTCGCTACCTCAGCTCCAAATAAATCATAAATAGTGATGCTTATGTCATCTGGTTGTTTGAGTGTATAACTGATTTTTGTACTGCCGTTAAAAGGGTTTGGGTAGCTTTGATCAAAATACACCGATCTAGGCATCGGAGAATTTTCATCAATATATAATTGGCTATTATGTTCTAACATAAATATGTGTGGCTTGTCAATAGCAAAACTTGCAGAGGTGAAGATAATATCTCCCTGCCCATCATAATCAATATCACCCGAAAATAGCTTTGCAACGCGGACCTTGCCCTGATCCTGATCTAGCGCAGTTCCCTCGGTGGTGAAATTATCTTCAAGGTTATCAATGTAGACAATATTCTCCAAATAGCTATTCGGCAGATTTGGATCACCACCGTTGTACTCCCAGTCATAAAGAGCTTCGTTGTAATGGCCCGCGATATACACGTTAGGACTACCATCGCTATCTGCGTCACCTATTGCAATCTGCCTCAGCCCGCCCTCATACGATGCAACAAGATTAAAATTAGCAAAAGAAAAATTAACTATATCTTCAACACCACTAGCAATGTAGAAACTACCCGGTGTATAAAAAATATCTCCTTCCAGTGAATTTACCCCCGAGGTAGCACAAAACAATTCGCTTTGCCCGTCATTGTTTATATCATAAACAACTATTCCCTGATTAGCTCTTTGGTACTGCTCTGATGAAATATAGAAATCTGTTTGATAATCATATGAATCTTCTCCTGTACTTTCATAAATAATAAGATGATAGTACTCATATGCTACCGTGTAAATTTCAATAAAACCGTCACCGTCCAAATCCCCAGTTGATATATTATAACCACTCCAATTTGTCCATATATTGTCTTCGTATTCGATGTTGAAAAGTGCCTGACCGTCTGTTGCGCTTTGAAATTCAAAAATTATTAGCTGGCTACTACCGCCTGTTGACATATCTGCCCAAGAAGGGCCATTCATGATTGAGACTATAATTTCTTGATTCCCATCCCCGTCTACATCCTCAACAAGTATCTGCCCTGCCTCCCAAACAGCCTCAAGCCCCATATCCCATGTATACGTAGGCTCTGATAAAAAAGACATTGAGTCTGGATTCCATTCAAATATTTGTAGCGCATCTTGCCCGATTACTTCGGGGCTAGTATCGACCAAGGCTAATATTTCTTGATTCCCATCCCCGTCAATGTCTCCGACAGCTACACTTGAATACGCATCGTCAGCGCAGTTCAGTTCGTAAAACGTATAAACCCATCTCAAATCTATAGAATCATTGCCTGCTGCTTCATAATGATATACCCCATTACAGTATGCCCCTGCGTAAGCACTTGAAACGATAAAGTCGCCGAAATTATCTCCATCAAAATCGTACGGTCCAACCATACTCCACGGGGGTCCTGCGGGTATTTCTCCTCCGCTCGCCCATGGAAGGTTTTCCCACTTGACGGAAAAAGAGGGGTCTGCTTGAGAATAGATAAAACCTGTTTTAAATATTAAAACAAGTATGAAATACACTGTGTAACTGCTTTTCATATTTTATTCCTTAAACTAAATTCGATTCATTAGTTTGTTGGTGTATATTTGGAGAGAAATTATACTGTAATGAAAAAATTATCCATGATATACTCGCTCTTTATTAGTGTAGGTTTTCTATCAATCTTAAAAAGCGAAACACCATTCCTAAAAATCAGACCTTTCTCGCCACCTTCTTTTGAACAATATCCCGCCTCCCAAACTGTTGACCATCAGTTTCCATACACAAATCAAACTGATGGCGTGTTTGTCAGATTTGACGGTAAAGAGTTTTACGATGATGTAATATATCCAGACTGCGTTTCGGGTCAATCCTGTTATGATGGGCATGCGGGAATCGATTTTTTCATGCCATTTAATACTCCAATACTTGCCCCCGCAAGTGGATATGTTGTTTCCTCTAACTTTGCTCCTGCTGCTGACCCGTGTCCAGGTGGAATAGCGCCAAACGGGGAACAGGGAACAGTAATACTGGCTCATGGGAACGGATACTTTACAGTGTACCTACACCTTGCCTCACCGCTGAATGTATCTGTTGGTACCAGTGTTGAAACTGGTGATACCCTTGGCTTTGCAGGAAATACGGGATGCGCAATCAATACCCACCTCCATTTTGAGGTTCGTAAAGGGAGCTGGAACATAAACCTTGAACAACCTTACGCTGTAGATCCTATAGGATGGTGGGAAAACACCCCTGACCCAATACAAGAAATACGAAATTATAATAGCGAATGGCTATGGGTTTCCGACACTCTAGTGGATGATGGCGATAATGGTTTTCAACGGTTTCAGGGCCCTGATTGGTCCTACCAGAACAGTGGCTTCCGCGGTGACTGTTGGTTAGCACCGCCTGTAGAGGACATAGTGAACAGTCGTCACTACGCCATGTGGGTTCCAAATATTCCCGAAAATGGTCTTTATGATATAGAAATTTTTCTTCCTCAGAGTTTTGATGCAACGACAGGTGCGATCTATGAATTAAACATTAAATCCGAAAATGGTATTACTCAAAAACAGGAGGTTGTAATTGATCAATCTCTTGGAGAAAACAATTTTATAAAAATGGGCACTGAACAACTTTTTCAGGGAAATAATTTTGCTATTATTCTCCGCGACGTTGTTACTGAAAGCTCTTTTGGTAACTATGTGATTTTTGATGCTGTTCGTATTGTTCCGTCGCTACTAAAAACACAGACAGAAAAACCATTCAAGAATGGAAGCTATAATAAAACGTTGATTGTTGATTCTATTTTCCCGAATCCATTCAATTCCTCCCTTACCTTGAATTATAAGATAAACAAATCCACTCATGTTATTTTCTCAATTTTTGATATATCCGGGAAAATAGTATTTCAATCTTTTGATAACACTGGAATGAGTGGAGACCGTGCTTTTTACTGGAATGGCCTTGATAATGATGGTGTTAGCGTTACCTCGGGTATTTATTTTGTTTCAGTAGTAGCGGGTAAAGATTTTTTTTCTGAGAAAATTATTTATGTTAAATAACTACTTGACTATTCTAGGCTAAAGATTTCTTAGGCCCTAATGAATCAAATTAAGTTGGATNACAATGATGTGAACTCCCTGATCTGTTTTTTCTAAATGATACAACATCCCTTTAGCTATTTGACCCGCTTCAATCGCCCTATATTTTTTTGCAGAGCCAATCAAAACCGGATTGATCAGGCGAAAAATTGCTTGCCCGAGCTTTTCTCCAGGTCTTTTATCTAACCTCTTCCCTAAAATTAAAGCAGGTCTAAAAATATTTATCTTCGGGATTGACATCTTTTTAATTTTATTTTCTACTTTCCCTTTTACTTTGTTGTAAAAAAAGAAAGAGCTTTCGTTTGCACCCATTGAAGTTATTATTGAAAAAGACCGGACATTCATGCGCTCTGACCAATAGGCAAAACGAATGGGTATACCATAATCTACGCCCATGAAGTTTTTTCTAGATCCTGCTTTTTTTATTGTTGTCCCAATACAACAGAAAACATGGTCTATTTTATCGAAAAAAGGAATGTCGCTTTGATCTTCAAAATCAAAGATAATCTCGTTTATTTTAGGGTGAACTTGCAATTGTTTTCGCCTAACAAGCAGTGTTATAGATGTGTGTTTTTCTGATGCTATAAGCTCACTAACCAAACAACTTCCGACGAGCCCACTACTGCCTATAACCAACGCTCTCATCTAACATGATCCACTTGCAAAAGAGTTTCTTCGTTGCGCCGCTCCTGACTTTTGTTTATCCCAAAATTGCATATTAGATTTTACCAAAATATATAATACCATAATGAACAAATTCTTGATTTTTATTTTACTTATTGTTGGTTGCTCATCAAAGAACCCGGTTGATATGGAGACTGTACTCTATGATAGAAGTGGACAATATATTACGGGTGACAACTACAGCTCTTTTTTCTTTTTTAACCAAAAAGTATACAACGGTCCGGCATACAACCGCTATAAAAGTGGAGAAAAAAGAGAAGAAGGCACACTTAAAAATGGTTTCAAGTCTGGAGCTTGGACTGGATATGACAAAGATGGTAAAAGAAAGTTCGTAGGTGAATATAAGAAAGGCAAAGCTCACGGAAAATGGACAGGATACCATGCAAACGGAAATAAAAAATATGAAGGTCTCTATGAACTTGGCTTTCAAACCGGAGACTGGTCATATTTTGACGAAAAGGGTAGGAAAAACCTAGAAGAAGACTACTATGTATGTAATGAAGAATGTAAAGACGAACACCCGCCTAACCGCAGAGGCGTTAAATATATTTGTGTAAAACTTGGAAGGCTAAGAGAGCAGAAAAAGATTTAATCAAAACTTAAGACAGATAAGTAGTTGGTAGTCCCCGGAAGGCCAACTGGAACACCGCCTGTTATAATAAACTTTTTCCCTTTTTCGTAAATATTCATCCTTTTAAGCACGAACATGGCGATTCCTGGTATTTCATCTGAGGATGAGTACGAACTAACGACAACAGGCTCAACCCCCCAGACAAGATTGAGCCTGCGGTAGATTTCTTTGAACGGAGTCATTGCAACAATTCTTGTGTTTGGTCTGTGTCTAGCAACCATTCTTGCTGTACTCCCGCTGTGAGTCATAGTGACAATAATATCAATTTTTTGGACACGTGCAACTGTGCAAGCGGCATGGCTAATTGCTTTTGCAGTACTTATTTTCTTTTGTGCTGGTTCGCTATTAGTTTGTTTATCACTAACAGAAAGTTCTGTTTCTTCAATTACCCGCTTTAAAACCTTTATAACTTTTTGAGGATGCTTTCCAACAGCCGTTTCGCCCGTTACCATTAACGAGTCTGCTCCATCAATTATTGCATTTGCTATATCGCTTACTTCTGCTCTAGTGGGGGTTGTTCTATTTATCATTGAATCTAATATCTGTGTTGCAATTATAACTGGTTTGCCAAGTTCATTTGCGACTTTAATAACATTTTTTTGAATAGCTGGCACTCTTTCTAGTGGTACCTCGACACCCAGGTCACCCCTGGCAACCATTACAGCATCAAATGCTTTTATAATCTCTTGAGCATTTTCAACTGCCTCCCATTTTTCTACTTTTGCGATAACGGGAGTAGAATGCCCCATGTCTTTTATTTTCTCGGATATAATTTTATAATCGCGATGCGACCTAACAAAAGAAAGTGCAATCCAGTCTGCTCCACTTTTCAAGGACAATGCAAGGTCTTTTTTGTCTTGTTCTGTAAGCGCTGGTATGTCTAATTCAACACCTGGAAAGTTTACTCCTTTCTTACTGTTTATTTCTCCACTTTCTAATGCTTGGCATAAGATAGTATTGTCTGTAGTTCTTTTTTTCACTTCTAAGGCGATGCGACCATCATCTATAAGTATTCGCGCACCAGGATTCAATTTTCTAAACTTTATTCCTCTTGAAACAGGTATGACNCTCTCTCCAGTTTTCTCGTTTGTGATTTCCACAAGGTCACCTTTTTTTACTTTGAGAGGGGTTTTTAACTCTTCTACTCTTATTTTTGGGCCAGCTAGGTCTGCTAAGATTGTTGGTCGATTTCCTACACTGAGATTTAGAGATTTGATCAAGTCAAAATATTTTTTTTTATTTTCATTTGATCCATGAGAAAGATTTATTCTAAAGCAAACAACACCGCTATCGACAAGCTTTTGGAGCGCCTCTTTGCTGTCGCAGCCAGGGCCAATCGTTGCAACTATTTTGGTTTTATTCATATTTCAATTCAGTTTAATAAACTTGGAGCAGTTAAGGTAAATTTTTTTATTTCAATATTGAATTGTATACCTAAACCGCTAATCATCCTAAAATACCCATTCATGGACCCAATAGGCGTCACTAAAGGGCAGAAGCTTTCGTAAGTAAAAATTTTATTAGGCTTTATAATTGGCTTCTTGCCCACAACACCGGGGCCATAAACATCTTCGACCTCCCCATTGCCGTTTTTTATACTCCAGTAGCGGCTCAACAACTGGATAGAATCTTTAGACCTGTTTTCAATTTTTATGCGGTATAAAAAGACGAAGTGCTTGGATGCCTCTTTCGATCTTTCGGGTACGTAATTTGAATGGCTTGAAATTTTTATGTTTTTTTGCAAAGGCAAAATTAACTCCTTTGTCTTTGTCAAACGAATTTTTCCTTGATAATTTTTAATCAATATCATGGAAAATAATCGAGCCCTATATCTTTTTGGAACAATAATTGCAGTTGGTTTGCTTTTGGTTCAGGCAAAAAAATCAAAGCTTAATACTGAAATTACAGAGAATGAGATTATGGAGCATATACGCTTTCTATCGCACGAAGACAGAGGCGGCAGATATCCTGGAACCCGTGAATCAAAAGATGTGATTTCGTATATTATAAAAAGCTTTAAATCCTACGGTGTAAAACCGGGGGTGGGAAATTCCTATGTTCAACCGTTTAACATAAAAACAGGCATAGAACTAAGAGACAGCAACTATGTTATTCTCAATACTGATACATTGTCAGTCCTTGAAGATTATGCGCCCCTTTTCTTTTCATCAAACTCAAAAGATTCTGGTGAGATTGTGTTTGCAGGTTATGGATTCAACATCAACACACAACAGACAAATTGGAACGACTACAAAGATATTGACGTAAAAGGAAAGTGGGTTATGGTAATGCGGCATGGGCCGGAAAGAGGCGACCCTAATTCAGATTTTAGAACCCACATGCCACTTTACAAAAAAATGCTTGTCGCGCAAGATATGGGCGCTTCTGGTATTGTGTTTATATCGCAGATTGAGGATGAAGATCTTTTTCCGCTAGAATATGTTCCAGGATATAGCAATGAAGGTATTCCTTCTATACATCTTTCAAACAACAGAGCAGATAAGTTGCTAAGTAGCTTCGGTTGGTCTAGGAAATCAATACAAGAGACAATGAACAGGTCAAGAGAGTCTGTAAATTTCAATATCGAAGGATATCGATTAAAAACAAACGTTAATCTCAATATAGCCGAATCGAGAGCTGCAAATGTTGTTGGGGTAATAAAAAGCGGAAACAGAAAATACAGAGACGAATACATCGCAATTGGCGCACACTTTGATCATATTGGATACGGTGGTGCTGGCTCTGGTTCTAGGTCCCAAAAGGAAAACACCGTTCATCCTGGGGCTAATGACAACGCATCTGGGACAGCTGGTCTTCTAGAGCTCGCCCAAAAGCTTTCGGCAAACAAAGGCAGGCTGAAAAGGAGTGTTTTATTGGTAGGCTTTGATGCAGAAGAAAAAGGCCTACTCGGCTCTAAACACTTTGTTGAAAAGCCCACATTGCCACTCGTGCAGATTAAAACAATGATAAATATGGACATGATTGGAAAAGTAAAAGATTCTGTCGTTAACATTAGTGGTGTTGGAACTTCTCCTGTTTTTAGACCTCTTCTAGATAGCCTAAAATTTATGCATCCCCTTAAGCTTACATTATCTGACGCAGGCCTTGGCCCAAGCGATCATGCTTCTTTTTACACAAAAGAAATACCCGTTTTATTTTTCTTTTCTGGTTTTCATGATGAATACCATACGCCTGAAGACACATGGAAAAAGATTAATCTGAAGGGGGAGAAAGACCTCCTTGATTTGGTTTATGATGTTGTTAACAGTCTTTCGAGGTCAAAAAATGCTCCTTCTTTTTCAGCCACTAACCCTTTGAAAACGCAATCATCAATGGCAACAAGTTTTAAAGTTACAATGGGCATAATGCCTTCTTACAACAGCTCAAAAGAAGGACTAGAGATAGACGCAATATCAAAGGCAGATGGGCCAGCGGCCAATGCGGGAATTACAGGTGGAGATATAATTAAGTCTATAAACAATAAACCTGTTAAGGGTATTTATGATTATATGACTCGTCTTGAAGAGATAGACAAAGGCATGATTGTTCCTGTCCAGATAGAAAGAGGCGGAGAGATAAAAACACTTATGGTTACTTTTTAATATTTTAGTTTGATATCCGCGTGGAATATGATCTCTTGTTCCAGATGAAGGTTGCGTTAGGCCCAAGGTCATTCCGAGCTTTTGCAAAAGCATTTTTGAAGTTTTTATATTCTACTCCGTAATCAACTACCTGTCTTTTGATCCCTGTTGCCCTTTCACGAATCTTTTCAGTTAGCTCAAGAACCGCCATAACATAGTTGTCAGCGTGGTTGTACGCAAAAACTGATTTATATATATCACCGCTCTTTGTATAGTTTTTGCTGTTTGCTTTGTACCCATTCATTCTTAAATAATTAGCGATGCTTCCCAGTACATCAGCCCAATCATACGGCTCACGAACCCCGTTACCATTGAAGTCAACCGAATATCGGGTGAAGCTAGATGGTATAAATTGCCCAAAGCCAAAGGCGCCAGCATAAGACCCTCCAATTTCTTGTGGGTCAAGGTTGTCACGGTAGCAATATTTTAAAAATTCAGCCAACTCTCTTGTTGCCCACTTAGATCTTTTTGGCATATCGTGTATTTGGGAGTATAATGAATTAAACACACTATATTGGGAATGGTGAATCCCGTAATTGCTTTCTACTCCAGCGATTGTTACAACGATAAACGGATCTACTTCGTACTTTTCAGCCACTTTTTGAACCAGTTTAATATTCGTTTTATAGAACTTTACTCCCGCCACAATCCTTGACTCCTTAACAAATATTTTTCTGTAATCAGACCAGGACTTCTTTTCATACGGTCTGGCAAATTTCTCCGAGATCTCTGAATGAATCTCTATTTTTTTATGCTTAAAGGCGGCCCTCACAAAGTCATCTGGTATATCACCATTAATTTTTTCAGATACTAACCTGTAAGCGAAATCCTCATCCACTGTGTTACCCACCATAATTGTAAAAAACAACAAAACTTGAAATATCTTTTTCATTAGTAATTCCACTCCGCTAAAAAGAGATTTGTGTCTCCTTTTTTCTTCTGATTTCTATTAGAAGCAAAAACCAAATATTTTCCGTCCGGGCTAAACATTGGGAAACCATCAAACCCTTCAAAGAATGTTATCCTTTCTAGCCCAGTTCCATCAATGTTGATGGAATAAAGGTCAAAATCTCTGCCTTTTTGGTTGTGCAAATTTGAAGAAAAAATAATTCTTTTTCCATTAGGAAAAAAGTACGGCCCAAAGTTTGCTGCCTCGTTATTTGTTACCTGTTTTTTTCCTGATCCATCAGGATTCATTGTCCAGATCTGAAGCGCCATTGGGCGTATAGAATTTTCCGAGAGAAGTTCGTTATATTCTTTAATTTCTTTTTCTGACTTGGGGTAGTAAGCCCTCCAAACTATTTTATCGTTTTGAGGACTAAAGAAAGCTCCACCATCATAGCCAAGCCTACTCGTCAGCTGTTTTTTATCTGTTCCATCAATGTTCATAGACCAAATATCTAAATCACCGCTTTTTATAGAAGTGTATAAGATTTTACTACCATCAAAAGCCATCGTTGCTTCTGCGTCATAACCAGAGGAGAAAGTTAATTGCTTCAGATTCTCCCCATTTTTTTTTGAGTGAAATATGTCATAATCAGGATACAAAAGCCAAACATATCCCCTGCTGTAGTCGGGTTTTGGTGGACATTTTATATCTCCCAAATGAGTAGACGAATAAATAATGTTTTCACACCTGGGGTGTTCAAAGTATGCACACGTAGTGACTCCGTTTCCGGTTGAAACAAGGGCCTTTTCTCTGGTTTTTATTTTCATTATGTAGATTTGATCACATAGTGAGTCGCCATCATGGGACTGAAATATTAATGATTCCCCATCAGAAGAAAAGTATGCTTCAGCATTTTCTCCAAAAAAGGTAAGCTGCTGTATGTTTATTAGTCTCTTTTCATTAAAGTTCAAGTTGACTTCAGATTCTGTTTTATTTTTAATTATCCAAGATGAACAACCACCCATCATAGCCATCGTCGCCAAAAGGAATATCTGAATTAAAGTATTCATTAATTTTTTTTAGAAATCTAATGGTGGCCCGCCGTATGAATCAAAAGATTTTGATTTGTATAGCTTCTTTATCGGAATACCAAACATTGATATGTAAGCAGCTTGTCCGCTCCAGGCGGGGTCATGAAATGTTCTTGCGTTTAAGCTAAAAATCCCTTTTTCTGTTAGTGAGTATTCTATGCCTGCACTACCGGCAAGGTGGGGCACTCCATACAAGCTGTTTTCGTGGAAATCGCTATATGCACTTTTTACATGTCGAATATGAATCTTGAAATCGGCATTAACCCTGTTCATAAGGTTATAGCCAAACATATTAGTGTATGCGTAAGAAAATGCCGGATAACCATTTGATGAATAAAAAGTTGCAGAGATAGCCTGGCTATGGTTCAGCCTGCTGAATGATGTATCCCTGGCTTCTTTGCTTAAATAGAAAAATTGATCTTTTTCCTTGTTAATTTTAGGAATGAAGTCCGGTTTGAATTGTGAAAAAATACTCACTACAAAAAACAAATAGAATACAAACCCCGCATCATAGCGGCATTCTTTTTGATTTAATGAAACAGAACTTGTTTTTTTCATTGATTTAAAATGTGTTTTTTATCAAATCAATATTATCTTAATTTTTGAAAAGTTTCAAACTCTGTTCGTTTTAATATACATGGTCTGTGTGTATTATAAAAACTAGCCTTATAATTTTATTAAATAACAAACTTTTGAGTAATTCATATGATAGAAAATAAGAATGATAAACACCCCTCTATACCAAGAGGCTATACTGCTAATGACACCAAAGCGAGGGTCAACTGGGTTAAAGAATTTTCTGGTATAGATATAGACAAAAATACAGAAGACACCCCAGAAGAACTAAAAGGAATAATTGAAAATCATGTTGGGTTTATGAAGATACCAATGGCAGTGGTTGGTCCTATTGCTATTAGCGGCACATATGCTAACGGTGATTTTTGTGTTCCCCTTTGCACGCTTGAAGGAACGCTAGCAATGTCAATGAATAGAGGTATGTATGCATCTACCCTTTCTGGAGGGACAAAAGTCAGACACTTCAGGCAAGAGCTCTCAAGGGCTCCTGTTTTTATTTTTGACAACCTAGATGATAGTGCAAAGTTTCAATCGTGGGTTAGTGTAAATGATAGCAGAATTGTTAAGGCGGCAGAAAGTTCTACTAACCATGGGAAGGTGCTAAGAATAGACCAATATACAGTGCAAAACTATGTTGTTCTGGATATTGTTATGGACACAGGAAACGCTGCTGGGCAAAACATGGTTACGCTCGCTGCCAAAACAGCCTGCGAATTAATTCAAAAAGAAACAGGTCATAATTATTTTCTTGAATCTAATATTAACAGTGACAAAAAAGCTTCTGTTAGAAATATGTTGTTGGGTCGGGGACATGCCGTAACGGCTGAAACAACCATCAAAAACACAGTAATGAAAAAAGTTTTGAAGATGGATCCAGATGTATTGTTTGATGCGTGGAGTTTCTTCCCAATAGTTTCAAGCATGGCAGGAACACATGGCAATGGGCTCCATGTTTCAAACGCGTTGACAGCGATCTATTTAGCCACAGGACAGGATGCGGCGTGTGCGGCAGAAAACAGTATTGCTCATTTTGGTCTAGAAAAAAAAGCTGATGCCTTAAAATTTAAACTGACACTACCATCCTTAACAGTCGGGACAGTAGGAGGCGGAACCAGGCTAAAAATGCAGAGCAACAATCTCGATATGCTTGGGTGCAAAAAAGTTGACAGCTCATCTCGAAAGCTTGCTGAAATTGTTGCGGCAGCCGCGCTTTCACTTGAAATATCTCTTATTTGTGCTATTGGATCACACACTTGGACAGAAGCACATATGAAATATGGTAGAAGATGATATAACCAATGGATGTCCTCCAAAACCCGACCTACTCATATTTATCGGGAAAACAATCTTTTTACTACAGAATATTTAAAACTTTATTTTTTTATTATTCAAAGATGGTTTTTTCCACTTATGCCCCTCTGAAAGTGTATGGAAAAGAAAACATTCCGAACTCTTCATATATCTTTTGCAGTAACCATAATAGCCATATGGATGTAGCAGTTCTTGCTGTCTCTGCAGATAAAGATTTTAATAGTTTTGGAATGCTTGCTGCTCGGGATTACTGGTTTGACAGTTGGCTCAGAAGAAAAGCTGTAAATACGGTTATGAACCTTATACCCATTGATAGAAAATCAAACAATAAAAAACTATCAGTAGAAGACTCACAAGCATTGTGTAATGCTTTTATGAGTTATGGTAACAGAAATCTTATTTTGTTTCCTGAAGGAACCAGAGGAAAAGCTGGTGAAATTTTACCTTTTAAGAATGGAGCTGCGAGGTTTTCAATTGGCTTAGACAGGCCAATCGTACCTGCAGTGATCTATGGGTCCCACAAAATCTGGCCCCGCGGTAAGATTTTTTTTGGCCCACCAACCAAAATGAATGTTTACATTCTTAAGCCAATTTATCCGAAAACCTTTTTAAAAAGTAGCAACCCTTCTGAAAAAGAACTTGCTGTCGCGATAAAAGAAATGACAAAAACGCTTGAGAAAAAAATAAGAAAAAAGGCTGTGTCTGTTTATGGATAACAACAAGAAATTTTATGGGATTAACAATGAAACTTGGGGTCATAAATGGGGATATAGCGACTCTGGGTTTATTGTAAATAAAGACAGGTCTGTCACATTTACGGGAAAAAGGTACCCTATTTGCGGGAAGAGGCTTCCAAACTTCATTCCGTTCGTTGAAGAGGTGTTAGGCATTGAATTTAAGGCAGAACCCAAAATAATAGAGGTTAGCCAAAAACATGTTTCTGCTGGAAAAACAAATAAGGCATTTGTGGATGACCTCAAAAAAACGTTTGACGCAGATAGGTTCACGGGGGATGACAGCGAGAGGATTCTTCATAGCCACGGCCAGCATTCGACAGACGAGGTTTACAAAGTTCTATACAATAAGCTTGAAAAATTTGCAGACCTTGTTTTTTATATTGAAACCCAAGAAGAGACAGAGCAATTGATTGCTCTTGCTAAAAAACACAATGTTTGTCTAATTCCCTACGGTGGCGGAACAAACGTAACAAATGCTCTTAGGCCCCCAAAAGATGAAACAAGAATGATAGTATCTGTTGATACAAGAAGGATGAATGTAATTGAATCTTTAGACCAAGAGAACCTTCTTGTGACGGTGCAGGCGGGTATAACAGGTAAAGAGCTCGAGACTCAACTTAATGAACGGGGTTTTACAGTTGGTCATGAACCGGACAGTTATGAGTTTTCTACGGTTGGGGGTTGGATATCAACTAATGCTGCTGGTATGAAAAAACACAGATACGGAAACATAGAGGACATCGTGCAGAATCTTACAATGATCACGCCCAAAGGCATAGTAAAACAACTGATGCCGCTTACAAGATCTTCTTTTGGTGTAAAACCTCAAAACATAATGTTTGGGACTGAAGGTAATTTTGGTATAATAACGAAGGCCACATTGAAGGTACATCGACTTCCAGAATCATCTAGCTACGAATCTATAATTTTTAAAGATTGGGAAACCGGTGTTGCTTTTATGTATGACTTATTTCACTCTAATATGGTTCCTGCTAGTGCAAGGCTAGCAGACAATTTGCAAATTAGGCTCGGGAATGCTCTTAAGGAAGAAAAACATGGCTTTCCAGGTTATCTAAACAAAATGAAAAAGTATATTTTATTTAATGTAAAAGGCCTGAACCCAGAAAAATTTACGGCTGCCGTTTTCAAAATAGAAGGAACACAGAATGAAGTTAAAGCACAACATCTAAACTTAAAAGCACTTGCGTCTAAACACCGTGGAATCTTAGCAGGTCAGAGCACCGGTAAAAGCGGGTATTTGGCGACAATGGTTATAGCATATATCAGAGAGCTAATTTTCACACAAAACATATTAGGAGAAACCATGGAAACAGCTGTTCCCTGGTCAAAGATAAAGCTTGTGAAAGAAGAAGGTCATACGCTTGTAAAAAAACTTCATGCTAAATATGGTCTTCCTGGGAAACCATTTTTTACATCCAGAATATCAAAAATATATCACTCCGGTGTGTGTATGTACAATACTATAGCAATGAGCTTTGACGGCATTGAAAATCCGGAAGATATTTTCACTGAGATAGAATATAAAATGAGAGCTAATTTCATTGAAAACGGTGGCTCAATATCTCACCACCATGGGGTCGGAAAGCTCAGAAAAGATTTTATGCCAAATACAATATCAAAAGGGTCTATTAATCTAGTGCGCGATATAAAAGCATCACAAGACCCTGAAAATATTTTTGGCGTAAAAAATAATATAGTTACGGATTAAGACGGTAAGAATTTCACGCCCATGCTATTAAAAGAAAAAGTGTTCATTGTTACTGGGGCCTCATCTGGTATTGGCGAAGAGCTTTCAAAGCAACTGTCAATTGCAGGTTCAAAAGTAGTTTGTGCTGCTAGAAGAATGGACCAGCTTGAAAAAGTTTGTCAAAGCATTAATAGCTCTGGCGGCGTGTCAATTCCTGTTCAGACAGATATAACAGTAAAGGATCAATGCGAAAACCTTGTAAAAAGCACTCTAGAATCATTTGGTAAGATTGATGCCTTGGTTTTGAATGCTGGAATAAGCATGTGGGCTCGTTTTGAAGAAATAACAGATCTGTCATTTTTTAAAACCCTAATCGACGTTAACTATTTAGGAGCCGTTAATTGCGTCCACGCATCACTTCCACATCTAAAAAAAACTAACGGAAAGATAATAAGCTGCTCTACCGCACAAGCGCTTATGGGATTTCCAAACCATTCTGGTTACTCGGCATCTAAGCACGCACTTCATGGTTTTTTATCAACGCTTGCTATAGAGAACAAGAACGAAATCACTATACTAGAAGCAGTTTTGGGTTGGATAAAAAATACAGAGCTTAGAGGAAATGCTTTTGGAGCAGATGGAAAAAAACATTCGCGCGCGCCCAAAAAAAACTCGAAAGAGTCAGTAGAACTAAGTGAATGTGTTAGAGAAATCATCTTGGGAGTAAAAAAGGATTACAGAACTGTTTATGTGCCAAAAAAACTTGGTTTTATACCAATTTTAAAAGTTGTTTGGAGACGATATTTAGAATACCGTTCTGTAAAAGCTGTGAAAGAATCTGGCTAAACAAAATATTTTGTTTAAGGAATTATCCTCTGATTATACACAAAATAAAATTACAACCTTAAAAGAAGATGATGTTGAAAAGTGTCCTCTGCAACTCTATAAGCACATCATGAAGCAAGTAAGCATAACAGATAAAAAGGTTTTAAAAGTGGGTTCCGACCGCGGCGGAGGAGTAGCATTCTTACAAAGACACCCTAACCCTCAGTCTATTGCTGGTTTAGATATGTCTGAAAATCTTCCATTTGATGATAACAGCTATGACATAATTTTAAATGTATAATCATCTCATTGCTATATTGATGTTAGCAAGTTTTTATCGGAGGTGCATAGGTTTTTGGAAAGTGATGGTTTTTTTGTAGAGCGACTTTAGGAAGCAAAAAGATATGAAAGAAATTTTGTCTATATTTTCAAAATTGGGATTGGGTATAGAAAAAGAAGAAAACATAACGCTAGAGGTTATAAAGGCACTAGATAGTGTTACTAGAGCAAGAAATCAGCAGATCAATAAATATGTTTCACAGCTGATAAAGCCCGTATTTATATCATACGTAGGAATAAAAGGGAGTAGTGTTTACACTGCTCTTCTAAATGGCTACCTAATTTACAAAAGTGCAGTTTTAAAGGAACGTAGTGTTGTCTTTTAATATGATGTTTTTTTCATAAACGGCAGGGAGCGATGCGTTTAAAAATATACATAGTATTAGTTGTCGCGCTCCTATCGATAAGTTCCACATCTTTAATTGTTCGCTATATTTCATCAGTTCCTGCTTTAACCCTAGCTTTTTGGAGAATGCTTTTATCAGGTGTCTTGCTTTGGCTTTTTTCATGGTCTAGCGCAAAAGTCAAGAAAAACGAAAGGCCAAAATACAATGATATTTTTATCGCTGGTTTTTTCTTAGGAATGCACTTTTCCTTGTTTTTTTTAGGTATTAGGGAAACATCCGTTACTAATGCAACGCTTCTAGCGTGTACTGGGCCTATTTTTACATCTCTATACTCAATTTTAAAAAAGGAGAAACTGTTAAGGGGTCTATATTTAGGTCTATTTTATGCGCTTTTTGGAATGGGTATCATGCAAGTACCCAGCCCCGACATAGAAAAAAGTAGCCTGTACGGTGACTTATTATGTCTTTTGAGCGGAGCTTGCATTGCTGTCACATTTGTTTACGCGTCAAGGGTCCGCCAATTAACAGACTCTATTACATACAGCAAGGTAGCTTTTATGGTTGCTGCTTTAACAATAGGACTTGTCTGTTTTCTTTTTAGTACAAACCCTCTGGTTTTTGATGAGGAGCATGTTGTTTGGTTTTTTGCACTAGCCATATTTCCATCGATTCTTGGCCACAATTTCCTAACGTATTCATTAAAACACCTACCCCCTACCGCTGTTGCCTCTATACCACTTGGCGAGCCAATAATTGCCTCTGTATTGGCTTTCTTAATATTTTCTGAAAGCATTCCAACAGCTTCAATTGTTGGGGGGCCTTTAATTTTATTTGGTATTTATAAAATACTGAAAAACTCTTTAATAGATTAAGATTATTATTTTTTAGATTTAAAATCAAAACATTGCGGTGGAACCACTTTATTTTCTTTTTGGTATTTTAATATGCTTTCGTCATCAGTAAAAGCGCCTCTCCTGTTTTCTGGAAGTAGTGAAGCGATTCTGCCCATCATTTCCTCACCAACCTTTTTCATTTTTTTATTTTTTTGGTCCTTATCGCCTTTTAATTCATAAGGTCCAAATGACTTTCCAATATTAATTTGAACTCTTGATCTAATACCTTTTAATAGGCCCTCCCAAGATCTTTCTGCTCCGTAGATAGACATCGGAACAATAGGGCACTTGCCTACAGTCGAAAGAAACACCGCACCATTTTTGGGTTTACTCAACAAATTATAATTAACACCACCATCTGGAAATATTCCTAGTATTTCTTTATTTCTTAGCGCTTTTACTGCTTTTTTTATTGTTGAAGGAGACAAGTTCTTTCTATCTACTGGAATCCATCCGTAGATAACCGGAGCCCAAATAAAAGCGATTTCAATTTCCTGATCACTTGCTGCTATAAAATTAATCGGTTTTCTCAGCGCATAACTGAAAAAAAGAGGGTCGTGATCACTAAAGTGGTTACATGCCACTACAAAGGGGGGGTTTTTTGGTAGGTTGTGTCTTCCCCTTACATTTATTTTTGCTAGGGTAGATCCCATAAACAATGCGACATATGTCAAAACATATCTCCACCAATAGGGACGTGGGTTCAGCTTAGATAAAAGTTCGGGTCCAAATTTTTTCAAACCGCTGTATTATTTTTTTAAAAAGGAATATCGTCGTCGCTATTCATTGAAGACTGATTGTCGCTTGCTGTCTCTTGAGACTGCATTTGTCTTCTACCAAGCATCGTAAAATTATCACAGCGTACTTGAGTTGTTTTTCTTTTAACCTGGTTTTGGTCTTCCCACTCATTTGTCTCAAGCCTACCTTCAACATATACCATTTGACCTTTTTTCATATATTCTGCTGCTGTTTCCGCCATTTTTCCATACATCACTATTCTATGCCATTCAGTTTTGTCTTGCGATTCACCGTTCTGATTTTTCCAAGTTTCATTTGTTGCTACGCTTAGATTGGTAACAGCGGTTCCCTGTGGGGTAAACCTACTCTCTGGGTCTTGTCCTAAGTTTCCAACTAAAATGACTTTGTTGACGCTATTTTTTTGCATTTTTTCTCCAGCGATTATGATCTATATTTCTTTAGAGACGCTACAAAAGCTCCTCAATTTGTTCTTTTAAATTAACGATAGAATCATTCACTTTTATATCACTTTTAATTTTGTTGTTAACCTGATTTATTGAGTGCATAATTGTTGTGTGGTCTCTTCCCCCGAAATGAATACCAATGCTAGAAAGAGAAGCTCCTATTATTTCTCGGCATAAGTATATCGACATGTGCCGAGCTTCTACTATTTCCATCTTTCTACTTTTTCCGATTATCTCTTTCGGGGGTATGTTTGACATCCTTGAAACTTTTTTAACAACGTCCTCCATTGTTATGTCTCCATAAACCTTCCCCCCTGCTCTTTCTTTAACAACACTATTGACAAGGTCAAAGTCGATCTCTCTGTTTAGTAGTGACGATTTAGCGAGGATTCTGATGATAGTACCTTCTAGATCTCTAATATTATTTTTAATGTGCCTAGCAATGAACTCAATAGCCTTGTAATCAAGTGTCAACTTGTTCTGTTCGGCTTTTTCTAATAAGATTGCAACTCTTAACTCAAAATTGGGAGGTTGAACATCAACGGAGAGCCCTGAGTTAAAGCGAGAAAGCAGTCGACTTTGAAGGCCTTGCATTTGTTCAGGAGATGTATCAGTGGTCATTACAATTTGTTTTCCATTTTGGTAGAGGACATTGAATGTGTGGAAAAACTGTTCTTGTGTTTGCTCTTTGCCTCGAAAAAATTGTATGTCGTCTACCAGCAGCAGGTCAGCAGACCTGTACTGCTGTGCAAATTCAATGGTTTTGTTTTTTCTCAAGCTGTTAACGAAATCAAGGGTAAATTTTTCACTAGTTACTACAACCGCATTGGTGTTAATATTTTTTTCTATTGCTCCGTTTGCTATAGCGTGCATCAAGTGAGTTTTTCCAAGACCTACACCACCATAAATAATAAGAGGATTAAAATTGTTAGAACCGGGATTCTCAGATACAGCTCTTGCTGCATTTTTAGCAAACTCATTGTTAGAGCCTTCTATAAAGTTGTCGAATCTATACTGTCGATTGACGTTGTTTCTTGACATAAACGATTGTTTTTTTTCCTGAGCTGAGGGAGACGATAAAGTAGAGGATGAAACGTCCGGTTCTTTGGTAGAAACTATAAACTCATAGTGAATTTTTTTTCCTGATGAATTATAAAGAGCACCGATCAGTTGTTTTTTATAATGCGAGTTTATCCAATCACAAAAAAAAGCATTGGGGACTTCTAATTTGATTACGTTACCACGCAATTCCTTTGGAACAATGGGTTCAAACCAAGCACCTATTGCATGCGAAGGTAAGGTCTTTTTTAACTCTAGAAGAGACGATTCCCAAAAAGATTCATGTAACGCATTTATGTTTTCCACAAGTTATCCACAGATATATATTTCATAATTGTACAAACTTACATACTTCAAAAAATAAAATAAATATTTTTATTTAGCCTTTTAAAAAAATCCCATTTTTTTGAATTATAATTTTTGTTAAGGTGGCTTCATGTTTGTATTTTTCGTAGAGCAATTTACCACTTAAAAATGAAAAGAACGTTTCAACCAAGCAATAGAAAAAGACGAAACAAGCACGGCTTTAGGACCAGAAGATCCTCTGTGGGTGGTAGAGCCGTTTTGAAAAGGCGACGAAAAAAAGGCCGTAAAAGAATAGCTCTCTAGAAGTTCTCTGGTATGATAAAGGCAGTAGACTCCCTTTCTAGGCGCACTATTTTAAAATTGATAAAGTATTATCGGCTTTTTCTTTCTCCTCTTTTTCCACCCGCTTGTCGATTTCACCCAACTTGTTCTGAATATGCTATTGAAGCTCTGCAGTCATTTCCAGTCCACAGCGCCCTATTTTTAATCACAAAGCGTATTCTAAGGTGCAACCCTCTTTTTAAAGGCGGTATAGACCACGTGAAGAGATAATGGACAGAAACACTCTACTTGCTTTCGCTCTCATCTCAATTGTTCTTGTTCTCACTCCTAGATATCTCGAACTTATTAGTCCAGCGCGGGAAACCGAAAAACAATCACAAGATAATCTAAGCTCGGATAGCGAAGTTTTTTATGATATTGAGCCTCAACTCGAGAAAAACATTTCCAAAGAAGAAAGGGTTTTTATTCCGCAAAAACCTAACCCTGAAAAAACCACAAAGATTGAAACCGATTTATACATAGCAACCATTTCTAGCGTTGAAGGTGGGTCGATAAAAGAATTTTTTATAAAAGGACACAAAGCGACTGACAGCAGTCTAGTTAATCTTATAAATCGTGGGGGCGCTTTTGGGCCTGTAATCGAAGCGGAAGACCTCGACGGTAACCCGCTAAACCTAACAACGCCTTGGTTGTTGGACTCATACGAACCGGAGAGACCTATCACTAGCGACTTAACCCTTTCATATAAAAAAGAAGTTTTTAGCAACGCATTCATATATAAGCACCTAACCTTCAGTCCAGACAACTATACTATTAACATTAGACTTGATCTTTCCGCTGCGGAAAACGAGTTGTATCGTGAGATTTCCATTGGCTGGGTCAACGGATTGGCGATCACTGAAAAAAATAAAACCGAAGACATGACATATTTTCAGTCGTATATTTTTCAAGGGGGTGAGCTAGAAGACTTTAAAGCTAGCGAAAAAAGAAAGAGCAATGCGGTTTTTAATGGAGCAACAACCTGGGCAGCAACAAGAACAAAATACTTTACAGCGGCCCTAATACCTTCCGATCCTTTTCTTGTAAAAAGAGCTGAAATTTCGGGATCAAAAGAGGCCACAGAAAACTACGACCTAAAACTAACATATGACCATAGAGATGATCTAAGCATTCTCCTCTACCTTGGACCCCTAGAATATGGTAAGGTAAAAGACCTTGGAGTTGGACTAGATGAGATTATGGATTTTGGGTGGGCCTTTATAAGGCCCATATCGAAAGGCGTATTATATGTTTTAACTGAAATGTACAAAGTAATTCCAAATTACGGTCTTGTGTTAATTGTTTTTTCTTTTTTAATAAAGATACTAGTTTACCCTTTGACAAAAAAAAGCTACCAATCAACAACAGCAATGCAAGCCCTGCAACCAGAAATATTAAAACTCAAAGAGAAACATAAATCAAACCCCCAAAAACTGAACCAGGCAACTATGGAGCTATACAAAAAGAAAGGTGTTAACCCTCTTGGCGGATGCTTGCCAATGCTTCTCCAGATGCCCCTTTTATTTGCTCTGTTTATAGTTTTTAGAACCACTATTGAGTTGAGGTCCAAGCCATTTATATGGTGGATTACAGACCTGTCGGCCCCAGACAAAATTCTGGAACTTCCGTTTACAATACCAATTTATGGATCTTATGTTGCGGCCCTCCCAATCTTAATGGTTGTTTCGATGTTCATTCAACAGAAAATGATGGCTGGCTCAACACAACAACCACAACAAAAAATGATGCAATACACCATGTCTTTCTTCTTTTTCTTTATCTTTAACTCGTTTCCTTCTGGTTTAAACCTCTATTACACTCTTTTTAATATATTAACCATCGCTCAGCAAAAACTGGTTAAGCAAGAACCTAAGAAAGAACAGTAATGAGCCACTATGATACTATTGTATCGCAGGCAACCCCACAAGGATATTCCGGTATTGCAGTCTTAAGGATAAGCGGATCAATTGCTCTGTTAACAGCGATGAAAATATCAAAAACTAAACATCCACTCACACCTATGAAAGCAACCCTTCTACCAATTTATGACCATGAAGGCTCTAGAGTTGATGGAGGTGTTTTTATATACTATAAAGCACCAAGGTCGTACACAGGAGAGGATGTGGTTGAAATTTCTTGCCATGGAAACCCACTAATATGTAAAACAATTATTAACACAGCTAAACACTATGGCTTGAGAATCGCCGAGCCGGGAGAATACACAAAGCGAGCGTTTTTAAATGGAAAGCTAAGCCTATCACAAGCAGAGTCTGTTAGCCTTTTAATATCGTCGCGAACAAAAGAGGCTCTCAAAATAAACATGCAGAACCTTGGAGGGAAAAACGAAAAAAGAGTGATTAGGCTAAAAAAGCAACTTATGGATACATTGTCTTTGTTGGAATACGAACTAGATGTTTCCGAAGATGAAAAAACAACAAAAAAAACAAGGCTAGTAGCTCTTAAACAATTGAAAAATATTAGCTTAACAGCAAAAGAAATGATTTACTCATACGACATCAGCTCGGTATATAACAATGGACTAAAAATAGCAATTGTTGGCAAACCCAACGTTGGGAAATCTACCCTTATGAACGCTCTGTCCAAAAAAGACAGGAGCATAGTAAGTCCAAAACCCGGAACAACCAGGGATGTTGTTTCAGTAGAAATTGTATTGTTCGGTCTTCCGGTAACCCTGATAGACACGGCTGGAATACGCAACACAGAGGACGAGATAGAAAAAGAGGGTGTTAATAAATCGATAAAAGAAACAACGGGGTCAGATCTAACTTTGTCTGTTTTTACTAGCGATACACAACCAGTTGATAATGTTGAATTTAAAAATAAAATTATGGTCTACAACAAGGCAGATTTGAAGAAAAAAAACAGCGTATATAAAGAAGCAGTTTCTATTTCTGCTTTGAAAGAGGATGGTATCGAAAATCTGTTAAAGAAAATTCAGTTAAATCTTTTAGAGGCTGTGAAATATAGTGGTGATGTAATTGTAAGCACACAAAGACAAAGCGACGCCATTTCTAAGTGTTTAACGTTTGTCAATGAGTCAACCTCTTTGCTGAAAGAAGACGAGTCTAATTTTGAGCTTGTTGCACAAGACTTAAGAGATGCTGTCAATTGCCTCGATCTTTTCTTGGGAAAATCAACTGGTGACGATATACTTAATAATGTGTTTTCTTCTTTTTGCGTGGGAAAATAGTTTCACGTGAAACACAAAAGAAGTGATATAATAATTGTTGGTGGGGGGCATGCTGGCCTAGAAGCGGCCTTAATAGCGCGACACCTTGGTAAAACGGTTTTAATGGTAACAATGGATGTGCGCGCAGTCGGAAGGATGTCTTGCAACCCAGCTATTGGTGGTTTGGCAAAAGGTCAGATGGTGCGAGAGATTGATGTGCTTGGGGGAAAAATGGGTGTTTTGGCAGATTTTGCAGGTATACAATTTAAAACTTTAAACAAAAAAAAGGGGAGAGCTGTTTGGTCCCCAAGAGCTCAAGTTGACAAGAGAGTGTACGAAAATCAAGCCTTGCACCTATTAAAGTCCTCTGGCTGTCAAATTTTTTCTGGTGAGGTGGTTTCTTTAACATATAAAAAACATAAGATTACTGGAGTAACCTTGCGTTCCGGTGAAAGATTAAAAGCGTTGTCAGTTATCGTAACAAGCGGCACTTTTTTATCTGGCCTTATACATGTTGGTGATCGAAAAATTAGAGCCGGAAGAATGGGTGAAGATAGAGCAGAGGGCCTTACAGAGCACCTAAAATCTATGGGTTTTTTAACGGGCCGGCTAAAGACGGGAACCCCGCCAAGACTAGATAAAAAATCTATAGATTGGAGTAAAACATCTATTGTTAAAGGAGATAAAGACCCGACCCCTTTTTCGTACTTAACCAACGACTTTTCCCCGCCTAATGTCCCTTGTCACACAATATATACAAACAGTAAAACCCACTCTATAATTGAGCAAAATAAAAATCAATCACCTATGTTCACAGGAGACATAAACGGAATAGGGCCACGTTACTGCCCTTCGATCGAAGACAAGGTTCATCGTTTTATCGACAGAGATTCTCATCTGTTGTTTTTGGAGCCAGAATGGAAAAACTCTGACCAAATATATTTAAACGGGTTTTCTACAAGCCTTCCTGAGAACGTTCAGTTAGAAGCTTTACAACAAATTTCAGCCCTTCGTAATGCTCGGTTTTTAAGACCGGGTTATGCAATTGAGTATGATTTCTTTCCGCCATCACAATTAAAAAACACTCTCGAAACGAAAGATATAGAAGGCTTGTTTTTTGCAGGGCAAGTAAACGGAACCTCTGGCTATGAGGAAGCTGCAGCGCAAGGCCTTTTAGCTGGCATTAATGCTTCAAAAAAAGTTGAAGGTCAAGATCAACTCTCCCTTACTCGAGACACATCTTACATTGGTGTTATGATCGATGACCTTATTACTAAAGACACCCTCGAACCCTATCGAATGTTTACTTCAAGAGCCGAACATCGCTTAATTTTAAGAGTTTCAAACACGTACGAAAGGCTTTTACCGGTCGCAAAAAAATTTGGTCTTCATGAGCCCAAGCACTTAAAGTACTTGAACTCAATTGTTGAAGGCAAAAAGAAAACCCTAAAAAGCCTTAGTTCGTCCATTAAGCCAAATGAATTAAGCACTAAACCCCCGCTAAATCAACCAACGCCAGCGTTCTCTGTTTTAAAAAGAGTAGAGGTGTCTATCTTTGATCTGCCAAGGGTGTTTAGACCAAAAGATCTCTCTTCATGGCTTCTTAAAGAGGTTTACTATGATGTTGAGTCAGAGATAAAATATAAAGGATACATTGACAGGCATAAAGCCGAAATAAAAAAAATTAGCAATGAACCTGAAAGACCCTTACCTCATAACATAGACTATCCAAAGATTTCTGGCTTATCAAGCGAAGCTATTGAGAAACTTTCATTTGTAAAACCTCAAAACATTGGACAAGCTAAAAACATATCTGGAGTAACGCCTGCTGATGTTTCTGTTTTACTTGTTTATCTTAAGTCGAAAGGTGTTTCACGTGAATCTTTTTCGAAGTGAGTAAAGCCCTACTAGAGACGCTAACAAGCGAAATTAAAAATAGCAAATCTGTGGGCCCGGTCACGCTTGGGGGGGTCTCCCTTTTGCTTTTAAGACTTGTTTCTAAATTAGACAGGCATATTTTCCTTCAAGTAGAGAACCACTCTATTGCAAGCGACTTATTTGCATATTGTTTTATGTTAAATAAAGAATCTTTTTGTTTTTTTCCTGAAGACGATTCGAGCTTCACCGTTCCTGGGTTTGGCACTGAAAACCAAAGGTATCGAAAAGAAACCGTTTTAAAACGCGACCAAGCTGTTGCCTGCTGTGTTATCGGCGTTGGCCAGGCTTTTGATAAAAAGACGATACCCCTAACAAAAAAAAGTAAAATAGAAAAACTTGCTTATAAAAAAGAACAAGAAATCGATAGAGACCAGGTTTTAGATAAGCTTTTAGAATTTGGCTATAGTAAAGTCGATACAACACGAGAACCAGGCTTCTTTTCATCTCGCGGAGATATTTTGGATGTTTTTCCATATCACTTCAAAAACCCTTTTAGACTTTCTTTTGATTTTGACAAGATTGAAAGAATTTCAATTTATGACCCATCGTCTCAAGTTTCGATAAAAGACGTTTCAAGCCTGGTTTTGTATGAACATATAGACACTCAAAATGTTGATAATATTACACTTATGGATCACTATTTTCATCCTGACGTGTTATCTTTAAGCGCCAGTGGCGACTTTTTTTCTATTGGCGAAAAGCATAGCAAACAGCAATTCCAGACAGATTTTAGAAGACTATCTATGAAAAACATATCGCAAAAAGATCGTCTCTCAAAAATAAAAGATGTAGCCCGCAAGTATGACACTGTTGTGTTTGTTGGCATATCGGCAGCTCCAACCTTCGAGGGGTTGCTTTTTGATGAGTTAGAAAGGGGTTATATACCATCAAGTTATTTTTCTGATAAATTTTCGGTTCTTTATATTTCTGAAAGTGATCTTTTAAACAAAGACAGGTTTTTAAATCGCTGGTCTTATGAAAAGCATTGGATTCAACAAGAATCTGTATCATCTGTTTTGAATTTAAACGTTGGGGATTTTATCGTTCATAGGCTTTTTGGAATTGGCGTTTTTATGGGCGTTGTTGGTAGTAAAAAAAACAACAAAGAATGCGTTGGTATAGAATATGCAGATAATGCTTGTGTCTATGTTTCTTTAGATCAATTGTCTTTAGTCCATAAATATGTTGGTTCAAAGAAGGAACCAAAAATTTCAACCTTAGGTACAAAAAAATGGAGATTGGGAGTTGAAAAAACCAAAGAAGAAATAGAGATCGTTGCCAATGAAATTATTGAGAATTACAGAAAAAACACGCAAAACAGGAGTTTTAAATACGAAACAGAAAACAGCTTATATGGAGAACCAAATAGCTCTTTCCCCTATGTAGAAACACCTGACCAAGCTAAAGCTATTAGCGAGGTTTTAAGTGACCTTGATGCAGAAAAACCAATGGATCGGCTTGTTTGTGGTGATGTTGGCTTTGGAAAAACTGAAGTAGCAGTTAGAGCTATTTTTAAGGTTTTTTTGTCAAAAAAGTTGTCAGTCTTTCTGTGCCCAACAACAATTCTTTCTGATCAACATTTTCGAACTTTAACAAAGAGATTGTCTAGTCTTGGTGTTTCAATTGAGCAATTAACAAGATTTGTATCAAAGAAAAAGCAAAAAGAGATTGTTCAAAAACTAAACAACAACGAGCTTGACCTTCTAATTGGCACCCACCGCATTCTATCAGAGGACGTTTCCATTATTAATTTAGGACTTTTAATTATCGACGAAGAGCATAGGTTTGGTGTTAAACACAAAGAACAAATTAGGTTTATTAAAGAAAGCGTTGATGTGCTTACTTTGACCGCTACACCTATACCAAGAACCCTCCAGCAATCAATGGTTGGTATAAAAAAGATAAGCACAATCCTCACTCCACCTGAATCAAGAAAACCTATAATAACAACGATTCAATATTTTAACTGGAAACTCATAAAGAGAAAAATAAAGAATGAAACCGTAAGAGGTGGGCAGGTTTACTTTTTACACAACAACACCTTTACAATGCCTCTAATAGTTGATAAGCTTAGAAAAAGCTTCTCTCATCTATCTATAGTCGGTTTAAGTGGTCAAATGAAAAATAATGAAATAGAAAACAGATCTAATTTGTTTTTTAATGGAAAAATAGATGTTCTCGTTTGTACCACAATAATAGAGTCTGGAATTGATGTTCCTAATGCAAACTGTATAATTGTTAATGACTCTCAAAACTTTGGGCTCTCACAGCTCTATCAGATTAGGGGGCGAGTGGGTAGGGGAAATGTGCAAGCATATTGTACGCTTTTGGTCCCAGATAAAAAACTAGAAAAAAGTACATTTGAAAAGCTAAAAGCACTCGAGCAAAACACAAGTCTTGGCTCGGGACATAAACTGTCTCTGAAAGACTTAGAAATACGAGGAGCAGGTTCGATATTTGGCTATAAGCAAAGTGGTCATATTGCTTCAGTTGGTTATCAAATGTATTGTGACTTGCTCGCAGAAGAACTAACAAAAAAGAGGGTATCAGAAAAACAAAGTTATAAACCAACTAAAATAACCTGTAATGTGGCGACAGAAATTCCCCCATCCTATATTGAGAATCCTTCAATTCGGCTTAATTATTATCATAAAATATCGTCGGTCGTTAATTTGCCTAGTGTTGATCAGTTGGAGAGTGAGTTGATTGATGTTTTTGGTCAATTTACCTATGAAGTTAAAAACCTTCTAAATCTAGCTAGGGTTAAATTGCTCTATAGTATTTCTGAGATTAGTAAAATTATCATATCTGAAAGAGAAGTAAGTATAGTAATTTATGCAAACGAAAAAACGAGAGAGTCGAGAAGTGTCGTTGCAAATATTTTAGCATATTCTAGCGAAGGGGTAGAGGGCGTTTACCTGAAAGACCCAACAGAAGAATCAGTTCGAGTTCTTTTTATTTTAAAAAAAGGTCTAAACCCTATTTCTTTTTTAATTGAAATTGTTGATTTGTTTAGCTACGAGAACATAACGTAACTTTTGTCAGGCCTTGAAGATTATTATTATTTTTATTCTTAGTTTTATTTTTTCTTGCTCAGAAAAACAAATTCCTCCCGGAGAAATATATGCCAGAGTATCTTCAAGCTGGTTAAGTTCAGAAAATATTGATTCTGTTTTCATGGTCCCTTTAATTTATGAAAAAGATCTACCCGAGATGATTGATTCTTGGGTAGAGAACTCTCTTCTATATGAAGAGGCGATAAAAACAGGTTTTGACAAAGATAAATATTTATTAAGAAAGAGAGACGATTATTATAAACAACTGCTTATTTCATCCTATCTTGAAAGCGAGTTAACTAACCGCGTTTTAATTCCAGAGGAAGCGATAAAAGACTACTATATAAAAAACAAACCTTCTTTTACTAGAAACAGCGATGAGGTTTTTACAGAACAGTTCTTTCTCAATAATAAAGAGGACGGAGAAAAATTAAAAAAGCTTTTACTACAGGGTAAAAAGACAGAGACAATGAAAGGCAAGTTGATAAATACGAGCTTCGGTACAATCAAAAAGGGTTTTCTACCTAATCCAGCTGATTTTTATCTTTTTAATAAAAGAAATAAGTTTGTTGGCCCTGTTTCAGTAGGCGGTGATATTGTAGTTTTCAAAGTCATACAGTCTTTCAAAAAAGGTTCTATCAGGGGGCTTAACGAAGTTTATGATGAAGTGTATCAAAGAGTTTTACATAGGGAAAAAGGGGATCTGCGGTTTGTTTTATTGGATAGTTTGAAATCAAATTCCGGTGTTTACATTAATTCAAAGTATAGGTAAAGATGAAAATATTTAAACTTCTATTTTTGTTTGTTCAACTAATGTCTCAGGATGTCCCTACATATGTTGATGGTATAGCAGCTGTAATTGAGGAGAACATTATCTTAAAAAGTGATGTTGCTCAAATGGTTAATATAACCGCAGCGCAATCAAGAATAAACCCAGCTAATGAGCCAGATAAATTTTTAAAACTTCAAGAATCCGTATTGGGATCAATGATTGATCAAAAGATATTATTAGAAATGGCAGTATTAGATTCTATTTTTGTTGATGAAAAAGAAGTAGACAATGCTCTAGAACAACAAATACAGGTTTTAATTTCTGAATCTGGAGGAAAAGACAGAGCTGAAAAAGTTCTTGGACAGCCCATTTCGCAGTTTAGGAGGGAGTTTTGGTATGAAATGCAAGATCGACTTGTATCAGAAAAGTATCAACAACAGCTGTTAAATTCAATTTCTACAACAAGAAAAGATGTAATTGATTTTTACAATACTTTCAAAGATAGCATGCCACTAATACCTCAAAGAACAAAAGTGAAACACTTATTAATAACAGTAGAACCAAGTGAAGAATCAAAGAGAAAAAGTTTTAATTTATTGATCGAGTTAAAAGATAAAATTTTGGGTGGAGAAGATTTCAGTGTTTTAGCCTCTAATTACTCAGAAGATCCAGGGTCTAAGAATAATGGTGGTTCTCTTGGCTGGGTTACAAGAGGTTCTCTTGTAAAAAGTTTTGAGACTGCGGCTTTTACTGCAGAAATAGGCACGGTTGTTGGGCCTGTAGAAACAGACTTTGGTTTTCATTTAATTGAAACCGTTGATAAGGAAGGTGATAAAATAAAAGTCAGGCACATTTTGTCCATTCCAGAAAAAACAGATGAAGACGCCGAGCGTGCTTATAACTTTGCTACAAGACTTAAAGAAGACTCAATCAAAACTGTGATTGATTTTGATACTTATGTTTTTAAATACACTAAAGACGAAAGTACACAAAAAATAGGAGGAAACCTTGGTTGGATTGAGGCTGAAAATTATTCAATCCCCGAGATCGGTCAGGCCTTAAAGTATCTTGATATAAACACATGTAGCCCACCAATAAATTCATCGTATGGTTTTCATCTGATCTGGATAGAGGGTATAAAAACGGGTGGAGTTCCAAACCTCAAAGATCATTGGGTTGAAATAGAGCTTATGACTTTAAATAAGAAAAAGATGGACTGGTATCAAAAATGGATTCAGGATGCAAGGGAAAATTTTTTTATAGATATTAAAAGTTCCTGATTTTAAACATTTCCACAATGTTTTTTCATACATACGGCAACAATATTAGGTATTTGTTCTACATACATGGTATAACTCTATGTTTTCTACATATTATTAAGAATTTAAAGAGTAAAATAACTATAGTTTTTTTTTCTTTTGATTCTCTTGTTTAGTTGAAAATCGATAAAAATAATGCACAATTCCACAAAAATAATAATAAATAAAGTTTTAAATATTCTCTTTTATAATATCTATTTCTTTAAAATATGTTATTATAGTATATAAAAAACGATTAATTCCTTTTATATTTACTTCGTTTAATTAGACATCAACAGGTTAAAAGTGTATAATAAAAGCAAGAAGCTTCCTATTTTAATTTTCACAGTTTTATTTTTAGGCTGTGTTGGCGAGAATATCGGCGAAATAACCATAACATCTTCCTCACCAGAATCGGTGAGATTTTTTAATAAAGCCATGAGATATTTTCAAATTGGCGAAAATGTTGAAAAAAGAGCATATTTAGACTCTGCATTATCTATCGATCCAAATTTTGCTCTGGCTTTAGAATTTTATGATGACCCTGAGTTTTTTAAAAGGAAAGAGGACCAAAGAAAAGCAATGGGTCTTATGGAAAACATAAGTGATGAAGAAAAACAAATTCTATTGATTAGAGAAAGCTATAGAAAAGAAAATCTTGATGAGGCCCTTCTTCATGCAAAAGAACTTGTTGTGCTTAGGCCAGATGCATATGAAGCCTATAATTGGTTAGGCATAGTACAAAGTGATAGGTATGAAATAAAGGAGGCTATAAAAACTTTAGAAAGAGCAGTAGATCTAAACAAAGATAATTATGTAGCATATAATTATCTTGCAGGTTTTCATGTTCCCTTAGGAGACAGAAAGATGCTGCCCGATGATGAAAGAGACATAGAAAAAGGTTTATTGTATTCTGATGAATTAATAAGGATAAGACCTGATGCAGGATTATCATATCAGTTTAAGGCTAATTGTTATAGAGCATTAGGGGATTTTGAAAAAGCTAAACCTCTATATCAAAAAGGAGTTGATGTTTCGAAAGGTCAATCTAGAGAAGGGAGTCTTTTGTTGGTCTCTGGGCATAATTATATGTTTTCAGGGGACTTTGACAAAGCAAGAAACAGATATAAAGAAGCAATTCAAAAAGGATCCAAAGAGGCAAGTAGTTTCTGGCTGAACGACTATTTAGTTTGGTCTTATCTTTTTGAAAACAATTTTAGTGGGGCTATCAATTCAATTAATGATATATCTGAAAAAATTCAGAATTCTGAATTTAGTAAACAGGATAAGCTGCAGATGAAGGCAGGTACAAGTTTTAAGAAATTTATTGTGTATGGTCACAACCAAATGGAAAAAGAAACAAAAGAAGCATTGGTAGAAAATGTAAAATATCGAAACAAATTAGCACAGATTAGAGGAGACTCTTTATCGCTTGCTGATGCAAAAGAGACAGATCTCTGGATTGAAGGTTGGTTTAATGTGTTATTTGGAAAATACAGAGAAGCAAAAGAAAAACTTTCTTCTTTAAAAAAATTAAAAGAAAGAAAAAAAGATCCTTCGGCGCTATTTGGATATAATGGTTTAATGGGCATGGTTAGCCTAGGTGAGGGAGAAGCCACCAAGGCTTTGGACTTTTTAAATTTAGCAAACCCAAACGATATATATATAATGTACCAAAAGGCTCTTGCTTTTAGAGCGGTCGGCGATAGAGAAGAAGCTGAAAAAATATTAAATAATATTGCAAATTTAAATTTCAGCTCGTGGGAAGTAGCTATATTAAAAAACCAAGCAAAAACAGCATTGTTGAGATTATAAAATGAAAAAAATATTAAAAATATTAAAATATGCAACTATATTTTTTGTCACACCGTTGACATTTAGTCAACAAGCGGTAATGGACCAAGATGGAATATATCTTGTTTGCGAAAAGATGCCAGAAATTAAAGGCGGACTAAAAGCCTTGTCAAAAATAATAAAATATCCTAAAGAAGCTAAAAAACTTGGAGTTCAAGGCGTTGTATATGTTCAATTTATTGTTGATGAAAAAGGAGCTGTAGTAGACCCAAAGCTAATAAGGAAGCTTGGAGCCGGATGTGATGAAGAGGCTCTTAGGGCTTTAGAAAAATTAAAATTTAATCCGGGCTATGTTCAGGGCAAACCCGTAAAGGCAAGATTTACCTTACCAATTAGGTTTGCTTTGTAGTGATAAAAAGTAGGAAATCTTTTCTTTTTGTAATATTTGCTTCTTTTTTATGGGCAGACCTAAGCTTTAAAAATCTCTCCGTAAAAAATGGGTTATCAGAAAATTATTGCAACGTTGTATCGAGAGACGGCTCAGGCTTTGTTTGGATTGGAACTGATGAGGGTTTAAACAGGTATGATGGTTATTTACCAGTTATATATAGATCCAATCCTTTTGATAGCACAGCTCTATCAGGAAATAGAATTTATAATATATTTAAGGATTCAGGCGGAGAGGTGTGGATAGCAACAGATAAAAGCCTAGACAAGTATGTATATGGTAATAATCAGTTTCGGAGATACACAACAAACAGCAGACCAACCTTTGTTACAGAGGATAGCAACGAAATCGTTTGGGTCGGTACGATTGAAGATGGCCTGTTTGAAATAGATAAAAAAACAGGAAAAACAACAAACCATAGATTTTCTCCTTTAGACCCTCTCTCTATTTCCAGCAACTCATTTTCACCAAGTCAAAAAACACCAATTGTTTTTGATGGTGATAACAATGTTTGGGTTGGAACAAATAACGGATTAAACTTTTATAATAGGAAAACAAAAACTTTCAGGAGGTTTTTTCCTCGGGAAGATAACAATTCTATTTCTTCAAAAAAAATTAACACATTACATATTGACGGTGACTACCTGTGGGTTGGAACATCAAATGGGCTAGATCAGATTAATACAGAGACAATGGAGATTCAAAGATTGGCAGGGTCTAAGTGGTTATCAATAATGGGCCAACACAATGTTATACAAATTGTGCCTTTTAAGAAAGGAACCCCAATGGAGGGTTTTTGGATGGCCACAACAAGCGGGTTGGTATATTTTGATAAAAACATGGACACTTTCCAGGACATAATTCACGAGAATATATTTGGTCGCTATGTTTCAAATATATTTCCCGATAAAGAAGGAAATCTTGCGCTCTTAATACCGCAGTCATCTGGAATGGTTTACTTTAAAACAACGAACTTTTATATCATGTATGGTTTTATTGATGCGACTAACGACATTTATCACAATATCTCCAAAGAAGAAGATGAAAAGAGCCTTTCCTCTGACAAAATAAAACACGTCTATTTCGATGATGAGAATATTGCCTGGATATCATCAGAAGAAGGGGTAGATAAGCAGATAATAACAAAAGATGTGTTTTTAGTAGAGAAAAATGGAAACCTTCAGAAAAAACACATACAGAGCATAGATGTTTACAAAGCAATGAACGAAATATGGTTTTCTCACAATGAAGGAGTTACCGCAATAAACAAAAAAACCAATACAACGACAACATACACCTCTGATCCAACAAATGTTAATAGTTTATTATCTAGAGAGTCTGGTACGTTAAAGGTATTAAAAAACGGCGAGGTTTGGGTTGCCTCAGTATATGGTGGTGTCTCGGTGATTGGCGCTGATCGAAAAACAATAACTAGACATATAGACAAAGGTGCAGAAGGAAATATAATTGGGGGAAAGATAAATACAATCTTTCAATCATCTGAGGGGCGCATATATGTTTCATCTTCAAAAGGGACATCTGTTTTTGAAGGTAACACGTTCAAAAACACGTTATACAATCAAACTCTAAAAAATAGCCAGGTTTCAGATGTTAATGTTTTTTTTGAAGATAAACAAGGCGGGTTTTGGGTTGGAACAAACACAAATGGCTTGTTTAAAATAAATAAAGACGACCTATCCGTTTTAGAGCAATATAAGCTAGACCCAAACAACCCCAAAAGTTTTGCCTCAAGTACGGTTTATGATATTATAGAAACAAAAGAGGGGTCTCTTTTGTTTGGCACAGGTGGCGAAGGGTTGTTCATATACAATGGAAATGAAAATAATTTTAACAGATTAACTTACAAAGATGGTTTACCAAGCAATACAGTTGTGTCGTTAATTGAAGACAAACAGGGCGATGTATGGGCCGGAACAAGGAACGGCTCATCCAAAATAAATATAAAATCGGGACAAATTCAAAACTATAATATTTCTGATGGATTAACAGATCGGGCTCTTTCAGTGAGAGCCTCAGCCGCTGGCAATTATGGCAAGATATACTTTGGTGGTCCGGGCGGGGTTAGTTACACCGACCCGCTTTCTATAGCAATAAACCAGGTACCTCCAAAGCTATCAATTGTTGAAGTGACATCCATAGATGGACTAAATAACAGAGTCAAGTTGGGTTTTGCTACGGACAGTATAAAAGTATATCATAATACACAAACGCTCGAAATAGGTTTCGTAGGATTAAGCTTTATCAAATCAGAAAAAAATCAATATAAATACTTTCTTGAGAACTATAATAGCACATGGGTGGATAATGGAAATAATAAAAAAACCTCTTTTCAAGGTCTAAAGCCAGGGGAATACAAGTTTTCATTCATGGCAAGCAACAATGATGGGTTGTGGAGTAAGCCCTCTAAACCACTATATATTAAAGTTTATCCGCCAGTTTGGAAGACCTGGTGGGCTTATTCGAGTTACGCAGGCGTGCTTTTGTTGGCTGTTTTTGGTTCTGTTAGAAGGTATGATAGTGTTCAGGTAAAAAAAATAGAGCAAGATAGAAGAGAGACAGAACTGGAAGAAGCAAGAGAGTTTCAAATGAAAATGCTTCCCAAAGACCCTCCAAAGATGTTAGGACTTGAAATCGCAGCTGGCATTAAAACCGCAACAGAGGTTGGCGGTGACTATTATGATTGGTTTCCGCAAAACAACAGTCTCTATGTTGCTGTTGGGGATGCAACCGGACATGGAATGACAGCCGGGATGATGGTTTCTATCACTAAGGCTGGTTTAATGGGAACACCACCACACATACCCCCAAATGAGGTAACGTATGGCTTAAACAGAACAATTAAATCAATTGACCTTGGAAAGAATAAGATGGCGATTAGTATTGCACGGTTTTGGGAAGATAGGGTGGAGTTTACATCTGCGGCTATGCCACCAATTTACCATTACAAATCAGAAACTAATGAGGTGGATGAAATTCTTCTCGAGGGCCTCCCTTTGGGAAGCTTTAAAGGAGAAACATATAGCCTCCTAAGCGTCGAAACAAAACCAGGAGATGCATACGTGTTTATATCCGATGGTTTGCCAGAAGCAACAAATATAAGTGAGAACATGTTAGGTTATAAAGCAGTATTAGAGTGTATAAAAAATAACGGAAAAAACAGCGCTGAAGAAATAAAACAAACACTATTCGATCTTGGAAACGCATGGTTAGACGGCGTTCCAAATCAGGATGATATAACAATTGTAGTGGTAAAGAAAAACTAACGCTTTGTAATAAGTCAACCGCTTCTTAATTTTGTAAATACAGATTCCTGATAACAATAAAGGCAGGGCAGCAAATGAATGTAAAAAAGAAACCACCAAAGGTCGAATTAACAATACCCATTTTGCACGACATGGAGCTCGCTGCAACAAAAACTGCGGAGGTTGTTGCTAAACACGTAGGTCTAAGCGAAGAAAAAACAGCAGAAATGAGTATGGCCTTAATAGAGGCTACAATTAATGCTTTTGAGCACAGCGAAAGCGAAGCATCAAATGTAGAAATTCATTTTATGATTCAAGGAGATACCCTTGTAATAAAAGTAACAGATCAGGGAAAAGGTTTTGACAAATCCAAGGTTGAAATCCCGAATATCGAAAAAAAACTAGCTTCAGACTATAAACGAGGCTGGGGATTGCAATTAATACAAGAACTCATGGATACGGTTGAGTTCGAGTCTACTGTAGAGGGAACCACTGTTACAATGACCAAAAAGCGATAAAAAGACAAAGGAAGGAAACCAATGGCCGATTTTACTTTAACAACCAGAAATGAAGGAAATGTTGTTATAATAGAAACGTCCGGATATTTAAATAATGTCGGGGGAGAAAAAATAGCAGAAGTTTGTTATCAAGAGATTGACAATGGGAAAAAACACTTTCTATTAAATCTTGACAATTCAAAAGTCGTGAACAGCATAGGCGTATCCATATTAATTGAGATAATTGAAAAACTTCAAGATGTGGAAGGAACCCTCGGCTATTACAACCTTGCTCCAATTGTTGAAAAAACTTTTAACATAATGGGTTTGACAAAATATTCATCTGTTTATCAAAACGAAGAAGAGGCATTAGAGGGCGCTTCATAGTCTAAAAGCCTATCTCTATTGGAACAGACAGGCACAGAGCAATTAGAATATTACCTTTCTTCCCTTGATGAGCTTGGGGAAATATTAATCGATGCAGAAAAAGCCCAGTCTGTTGGATCCGGAATTCTAAGACTTACATTGGGAACTGTAATGGCGTCGAAAGGCGCCATTTTTTTATATAATAAAAAAACAGAAGAATTATCGTTTTTATCAAGCAGCCCTGGAGAGTCGCCTACCCCAATTAAATCACCAAAGCCTTTATTGAAAGAGCTCATTAAGCATCGTCACGGGCACGTTTTAATAAATACGGAAAAAAAGTGGATAACTGGACGATTCAAAAAATATATTTTAAAATCTAAAATAAAAATTTTGACTCCATTATTTCATAAAAAATCACTTTTGGGGTTATTATGTGTAGGTCCAAAATTTATGAATGAAACCTACTCTGAAATTGACACAAAAATATTAGAAATAATTTCAAACCACTTAACGAAAGCATTATACAATTATCAGCTAATTGACGATGTAGAAAGGAAAAAAACAGAATTAAATCTCAAGCTCTTGGAGCTGGAAACACTATTTGACATAAGTGTAGCAATTAGTTCGGTGTTAGATATTGATCAACTTGCAGAAGACGTTTTATGGCGCTCAGTTGGTATATTAAATGCCTCAAGGGGTGTTATTCTACTTAAAAGAGATGGAAGTCCAATTTTATCCCCTTCATCAAACTTTAATTGGGATGAAAACTTGCCACTTTTATCAACCAAGCTTAAAATATTTAAAGACATAGAAGAGACAGCAAAAGGAACATATCTAACTGAACAAAACACATCCACAATCCAATCCAAATTAAAAGAAAAAAATTTAATCATTGCTCCAATTGAAGCTAAGTCAAAAACACAAGGATACATGATATTGTGTAACAAGGAAACTAGAAAAGGAGTGGAGCCGTTTAATAGTTTAGACTTGGACCTGTTGACCGCTCTTTGCAACCAAGCTGCTGTTGCTATGGAAAACGCCAAACTATTTAAGGAAATAACAAAAGAAAAGCAATTTAACGAAAGCATACTAGGAAGCATTGCAACGGGGGTCATAACAATTGATCCGTTGGGGGAAATAGATTCTATAAACTCTGCTGGGCTTAAAATTATAAAAAAAGATAAAGTGGACATAATCGGAAATCATTATATGTACCTTTTTGAAAAAGACGAAGACGTTCTAGAGTTAATTACAGCTTCCGAGATTGAAGATAAGGTAAAAACTGAATTAAACATTCCATTCAAGACGGTATCTGAAGAAACTGTAATTAATATTTCAGTTTCTCCTAGATTGGATCCGGAAGGAAGTCGACAGGGAACCGTTTTAGCGATAGAGGACATTTCTGACATAAGTAAAGTAAAAAGCACATTTAAAAGATATGTGTCAAAGCAAGTAGTGGATGAATTGTTGGATAACGATGCAAAGCTTAACCTTGGTGGAGAAGAGCGAAAAGTAACTATTTTGTTTACTGATATACGAGGATTCACTGCAATGTCCGAAAAAATGAATCCCGAAACAGTGGTTTCTACGCTAAATGAATATTTTTCTGAAATGATAGATATAGTTTTTGCAAACAACGGCACCCTCGATAAAATTATAGGAGATGAGCTAATGATTGTTTATGGTGCTCCGCTAGAATCAGAAGACGATACGGATAGGGCGGTAAAAACGGCAATAGAAATGCAAAGAAGAATTTCGGAACTAAACATTGAAAGAAAAAAAAGAAAAGAACCTCCGATTTATGTTGGAGCCGGGATAAACACAGGAACTGTTATCTCTGGGAACATTGGTTCTAGGGATATGATGGATTATACTGTTATCGGCGACACGGTAAATTTAGGCGCAAGGCTGTGCTCATCTGCTAAGCCCGGAGAAATACTTGTTTCTTTGAATGTTCACAGCATAACGAAAGAAAGCTTCAATTATAAAAAGCTCGAACCAATACGGGTCAAAGGAAAAGAAAAAAAAGTTCATTTATACAAGGTTATCTATTAGAACGTGATACGCAAAGCAAACCAACAAGAGTAAAATAAACGGTAAAAACAGTTTTAAAAAGAGGTGCAAATTGGTATTTTATTTAGAGAAATAAACTCAAAAAATGCCATTCAAACATTTAACAACCATAGCTATTTAAGGGCAATGATTTTTTCTACGTCAAAAACCGAATTACAAGAGGCGCTTCAAAAGCTATCAAAAGCCTCCCCAACCAGATCTACTCTTCCAATACTTAGCTGTGTTTTAATTGATTCAAGGCAAGATAAAACTATTTTAAGGGCGACCGATTTAGAAATAACTATTGTAACTGAGATACCTTCCAGCCTTGAAGAGGCTGGGGTTGCCGCTCTGCCGATAAAAACCTTACTAGACATTACTAGCGAGCTCCCTGAAACAAGAATAACCCTTTCTGTCAATGACCAGAATCATGCAAAGATCAAAACAGACCTGGGGGACTATAATTTAATGGCAAGACAGCCAGATGATTTTCCTGCTACTCCGGACCAGAAAGGACTAGAAACCATCTTAATCCAAGGGTCTATACTTAAAGAAATTATTGATAAAACTGTTTTTGCAGTTAGCAGAGATGAGTTAAAACCCTCTTTAACAGGTGTTCTCTTTCAAATATCAGAAGAAGGAATAACCGCTGTTTCAACAGATGGACACAGGCTGGTAAAGCACGCTCGTAGCGACTATGCCTCCGAAAAAAAACTAGAGGATATTGTAGTACCAAAAAAGTTTCTTAATTATTTATCGTCACACATTAACAAGAATGAAATCAGTTTAAGCTTCAACAGTAGTCAGTTAACAGCTAAGGTAAAAAAAGACACAATAACAACAAGGTTGATTAATGAAGTCTTTCCAAACTATCAAAGTGTCATCCCAACTGACAATAAAAACAAACTTAAAGTAGATAAAACAGATTTACTCGGTGCGATCAAAAGGGTGTCAATATTTTCTAACAAATCAACGCATCAAGTGGCGCTAAGCCTTAGTGAAAATGAGTGTAAGTTAACAACTGAAGATCCGGAAAAATCATCAAAAGCCCAGGAAAAACTAACCGCAGACTACAAAGGAGAGCCTCTTAGTATCGGATATAATGCTGAGTATCTAAAAGACATAGTAGGCCATGTTTCAGGTGAGGAAGTCGTAATTGATCTAAACACTCCAATAAGCGCAGCTCTTTTTAGCTCACCAAAAGAAAACGAAAACTTTGAAAGCACAATGCTTCTGATGCCTATTCGACTAAACGAATGATGCAAAAGAAGTATAAAGTAATTGGGTATTATAAAAATTTCAATTTCGCAATTCAGAAATCACAAACAAAAAATAATTGATTTTGGAAAAGGTCTTACTGTGATTTGGGGAGAAAATGGATCCGGTAAAACCTCACTTGTAGAGGCGATTCACGTCCTAGCACTTGGAAAAAGCTTTAGGACTCCTGGCTTAAAAAATATAATTATGGATGGAGAATCAGCTTTTCTAGCAACAGGGAGGTTTTTAACTAACGGAACAGAAGAGGATGTTGCAATTCAATACTTCTCAACTGGTAAAAGAAATATAAAAATAAACGGGAAAAAAGCCGGCGGAAGAAAAGACTTAATAGGCAGAAACAATGTTGTAGTGCTTTCCCCAGAAGAACAGGCCATAACCAAAGGACCACCAGAAACAAGAAGAAGATTTCTTGACAAAGCCTTTTCGGTTGTAAACACCGATTATTTTAAGACAATTCAGAGATATAACAGAATCTTAAAGCAGAGAAATTCAATTTTAAAAAAAATAAAAGATGGGGAATCAGGCGAACAAGAAATTTTTGGTTGGGATGAGCAAATATCAGAGGTAGGCATTAAACTTTGGGCGCTTAGAAAAGAATTGCTAAAAACATATGAAAAGATGTTAAAGGAGCTGGTAGATGCTTTTAAAGAAAATTTAAGCGTAGGCATAAGCTACGTTTCTAGTCAAATCAGAAAAGAGGAATATATAAACAACATAAAAAAATATAGATCTTATGATATAAATACGGCGAAGACAAATTTCGGGCCTCATAGAGACAAGATAGAATTCTTGATAAACGGCACGAGACTCAGAACGCACGGATCACAAGGAGAACACAAAGTTTCACTGATATTTATAAAGCTCGCAGAACTCTGCCTTATAAAAGAGAAGACAGGGGTGTTTCCCACTCTATTGTTAGATGATTTTTTCTCTAAACTGGACGTTAACAGAAGTGAAAAAATCGTCGACTTATTAATATCTCTAGAAACAAAATCAGGAGAGCCCTTGCAAACAATTATAACAACAACAGACATGATAAATATTGAGCACTCAGGCATCTTAAACAAAAGCAATAAAATCAAAACGCACCGCTTAGAGAAAAGTTGAAACATATAAATACAGCTTTAAAAAGTTTAATCGAAAAAACAGGCCTTAAAAAGCAGTTAGAACAACAAAGAGTTTTGGAAATGTGGGGCCAGATTGTTGGGGATGCAATTGCGAAAAATACAGAAGCGGTATCAGTTAATCAGGGGACCCTGGTTATAAAAGCAAAATCCGCAGCATGGAGACAAGAGCTTCAGCTTCAAAAAAAAGAAATACTGGAAAACGTAAACACAGGGTCGGCAAATAAATTAATAAAGGACATTCGATTCGTATGAGCACAGAAAGCCAAAAGCAATACAGTGCAGAGAGCATAAAGGTTTTAGAGGGTTTAGAGGCTGTAAGAAAAAGACCTGCAATGTATATAGGAGATGTTGGTAAAAGAGGTCTCCATCATTTAATCTACGAAGTGGTTGACAACTCTATAGATGAGGCCTTAGCTGGTTTTTGTAATAAGGTAGTTGTAACCTTTAATAGCGACGGGTCTGTTACGGTAGATGATAATGGTAGAGGCATACCTGTTGACCTTCACAAAGAGGAAAAAAAGCCAGCCGTTGAGGTTGTTATGACAGTATTACATGCAGGAGGTAAGTTTGACAAGGGTTCCTACAAAGTTTCTGGGGGTTTGCATGGGGTCGGGGTTTCAGTAGTAAACGCTTTATCAGAATGGATGTGGGTTGAGGTTAAGCGCGATGGTAAAACACACAGACAAGATTATAAAATTGGAGAACCACAGAATGATTTAAAGGTAGTCGGAAATGCAAAAAAAACGGGAACAAAAGTTTGTTTTTACCCAGACAGCACCATATTTAAAGTTGTTGACTTTGAATATAGCATCATATCTGAGAGGCTTAGAGAGCTTGCATATTTAAACAAAGGTCTTGAAATTGTTCTAAGGGACGAAAGGGAAGAAGAGGCTAAAATTGACTCGTTTAAATTTAAGGGGGGCCTTAGTGACTTTGTAAAGTATCTGGACGAACAAAACAACCCACTCCACAACAAGGTTATAACCGTAACGAACGAAAACAACGAAGTTCCCGTTGACGTTGCCCTTAGATATAGTAATTCATACAATGATAATATTCTAACGTTTGTTAATAATATTAACACAATCGAGGGCGGGACTCATCTGTCTGGTTTTAGGTCTGCGCTAACCAGGGCGATGAATAACCACGCATCCAAAAACAACCTTATAAAAACCAAGAAAAACGAGAAAATATCACTTACAGGGGAGGATTTCCGCGAAGGGCTAACAGCAATTATAAGCGTTAAGGTTGCTGAGCCACAATTTGAAGGCCAGACAAAAACAAAGCTCGGTAACGGAGATGTCAAGGGAATTGTTGATAGAGTTGTTTATGAAGGAATCCTTGATTTCTTAGAGCAAAACCCATCTATAGGAAGGAAGGTTGTAGAAAAGGCACTTTTGGCGGCTAGAAGCAGGAGCGCGGCAAGAAAGGCAAGAGAGTTGATTAGAAGAAAGAGCGCGTTGGGAAGCTCATCTTTGCCGGGAAAACTTGCAGACTGCTCAAATAGAGACCCCGTTTTCTCGGAGTTATATCTAGTTGAGGGTGATTCTGCAGGGGGTTCTGCAAAACAAGGCAGAGATAGAAAAACTCAAGCAATTCTTCCTCTCCGTGGCAAGGTAATTAATTCAGAAAAAGCGCGAGTGGACAAGCTCCTATCAAACAATGAGGTCCAATCAATAATAACAGCGCTTGGTGCGGGATTTGGTGGGTCCCTAGATGAGGATGGTGAAAAACTTGCTGGAGACTTTAACATCGAAAAACTTCGGTATCATAAGATAATAATTATGACTGATGCAGATGTTGACGGATCGCATATCCGTACGTTATTATTAACCTTCTTCTACAGAAAAATGAAAGACATAATTGATGGTGGGTACCTTTATCTTGCTCTTCCGCCTCTTTACCGAGTTTCCCAAGGGAAAAAAGAAAATTATGTTTATGATGATGATGAGAGAGACCTAATAATTGAGAGAATGCAAAAAGAGAATAAGAATACAAAAGTTTCCATTCAAAGATATAAAGGGTTAGGTGAAATGAACCCAGAACAACTCTGGGAAACAACTATGGACCCCGAAAGAAGAACGTTAATGCAGGTTACCGTAGAAAGCGCTGGAGAAGCAGCAGAAACATTTCAAAACCTAATGGGGTCGGATGTCGAAGCCAGAAGAACCTTTATTGAGACAAATGCAAAATTCGTTGTAAACCTTGATGTATAAAACCTAGGAAAAGTATATGGTTGATTTTAATAGAGACAACACCTTGCCAAGAGATATTGTTGATGAAATGAAGGAGAGTTATCTAAACTACTCAATGTCTGTTATAGTGTCTCGTGCTTTACCAGATGTTCGAGACGGCCTTAAGCCTGTGCATAGAAGAATTTTATATGGAATGAGTGAACTTGGTTCTGGGTGGAACCGCCCATACAAAAAATCAGCACGAATCGTAGGAGATGTTCTTGGAAAGTACCACCCCCACGGAGACAGCTCTGTCTATGATGCGCTAGTCAGAATGGCACAAGATTTTTCTATGAGATATGAACTCGTTGATGGGCAAGGCAATTTTGGATCCATTGACGGCGATAACGCAGCAGCTATGAGATATACCGAGTCTAGAATGACAAAGCTGTCCAGCGAAATGTTGAGAGACCTTGATAAAGATACCGTCGAATGGGAGCCCAACTTTGATGAGACATTAAAAGAGCCTTCGGTTTTGCCATCATCTATTCCAACGCTGTTGATAAATGGATCCGAAGGAATTGCTGTTGGTATGGCTACCAAAATACCACCGCACAACCTCGTAGAACTGGTTAACGGTATAGTTGCGCTCATAGATAACAAGACAATTACAATAGAAGAATTAATGTCTCATGTTAAAGGACCTGATTTTCCAACAGCGGGACTAATCTTAGGCGTTGATGGTTTGAAAGACGCTTATGAAACAGGTCGCGGCAAGATAAAAATGCGAGCCCGAGCCCATATAGAAACAAATAAAAAAGGGAAAGACAGTATTGTAATAACCGAGGTCGCATATCAAACAAACAAAGCAAACTTAGTAGAAAAAATTGCTGATCTAGTCCGAGATAAAAAAATTGAAGGCATTACGGACTTGAGAGACGAATCAGACAAAGATGGAATACGTGTTGTTGTAGAAACAAAAAAGGATGCGATACCGGAGGTAATCTTAAACCAGCTTTACAAGCACACACAGCTTCAAGATACATTTGGAATTATCTTACTCGCTCTTGTTAATGGAATACCAAGAGTGATGGGCTTAAAAACAATGCTACAACACTTCATCGACTTTCGACACGACGTTGTTGTCAGAAGAACCGAGTTTGACCTAAGAGAAGCAGAGGCCCGCGCGCACATACTTGAGGGATTGAAAATTGCACTAGATAATATTGATGAGGTTATTTCAATTATAAGAGGAAGTAAGGATCCGGCAATGGCGAAAGAGGGGCTAATGAATGGGTTTAATTTGTCAGAGATTCAGTCTCAGGCCATTTTAGATATGAGGTTGCAAAAACTAACAAACCTTGAAGTTGATAAAGTTGTCCAGGAGTACAAAGAATTAATTAAGCACATAGCCAACCTAAAGGGCATACTAGAAAGCAAAAGCCAGAGAATGGAAATTATTAAAACGGAGTTGTTAGAAATAAGAGACCAATATGGTGACGAGCGCAGAACCGAAATTATACCTGTAGACTCAGACTTTTCAATGGAAGATATGATCGCAGAAGAAGAAGTTGTTTTAACAATTACACACCAAGGTTATATAAAAAGAACTGCGTTGAATACATACAGAACACAGAGGCGTGGAGGAAGGGGTGTTCAAGGGGCAATGAGCAAAGAAGAAGACTTTGTGGAGCATTTATTTATAGCGAACACACACAATTACATGCTCTTTTTTACGGATCAAGGAAAATGCTACTGGCTAAAAGTATACGATATCCCCCAAGGAGGGCGTGCGGCCAGAGGGAGGGCAATTGTTAACCTTATTGGGTGTGACCCAGGTGAAAAGATAGAGGCTTTTGTCAGTGTAAAAGAATTTGATGACCAACACTTTATAGTGATGGCGACAAGAAACGGAATTGTTAAAAAAACGGTTCTTTCTGCATACGGCAAACCCCGTAAAGGCGGTATATACGCAATAGAAATAAGAGATGGAGACAAACTAATAGAAGCAAGAATTACAAATGGAGATAATGATGTTCTCCTGGGAACTAGTGAAGGAAAGTCTATTAGGTTTTTTGAGGGAGACGTAAGGCCAAGCGGACGTAAAACCATGGGTGTGAAAGGGATAACCTTGGGATCCAAAGACGATCATGTTGTAGGGATGCTTGTTGTAAAAAGAGAAGGGACAATACTAGTAGCTACAGAAAAAGGCATGGGCAAGAGAACAGATGTGCTTCAATATCGCACTCAAACTAGAGCTGGCAAAGGTGTTATGACAATGAGGTGCACAGACAAAACGGGGAAAATGGTGAGTATAATGGAGGTCGTTGACTCCGACGATCTCATTATCATAACAGATTCAGGGGTTTTAATGAGACAGCGGGTCCATGATATTAGAACTATAGGAAGGGTCACGCAAGGTGTTAAGCTCGTAAAGCTCGATGACGGAACAAGTATCTCATCAATAACACGTGTAATTAGCGAAGAAACAGGTCCAGAAAAGATAGAAAGCAACAGTGAAAGCCAAGAGCAAAAAGATGAAAAATGAGCTTGAAAAGTAAGCTTAATGAGGTACGTTCTAAAGTAAAAGAGGTACAAGAAATTTACGGACTGTCTCATGAGGTTGAAATAGTCGGCGTTACAAAAACTCACCCCCCTAGCATTATCGAGGAATCATTTTTATCTGGTTTTAGGTCAATAGGCGAAAACAGGGTGCAGGAAGCAGAGTCTAAGTTTAAGCTGTTAAAAGAGCTTCCAGGCTTAAAAAAAAGATTCATAGGAAACTTACAGTCGAATAAAATAAATAAGTGTGTTAGCCTGTTTGATACAATAGACTCGATAGACTCAAAGAAAAAGATGCTTAAAATATCAAGAGCAGCAGAAAAAATTAACAAGAAAATAATCGGCTTAATCGAAGTTAATACAAGCCAAGAAATTCAGAAGGGCGGTTTTGAGGTATCTCAGCTTGATGAAATTATAGAATGCTGTTTTGATAAAAATGTTGAAATAGAAGGCTTAATGACAATAGGACCCAACACAAAAAACGAGAAAAAAGTCAGGCAATCATTTCGAACTTTGAGAGAGCTTAGAGAAAAAATCAACCAAAGGATAGACCATAGAAAATTAAACCACCTATCTATGGGTATGAGTGGCGATTACAAAATTGCCATTGCTGAAGGATCGACAATGATAAGAATTGGAAGTTTTTTTTACGGGTTAAGAAGTCTATAAAAAATTTTCAATAATAACAGGGTTTGTTCTATTTTAGCGGGTCTAACCAGGGAAGAACAGTGGAAAGAACCCTACGGTAGCTAATGCTGATTTGCCAGGCATTTAGCTTCTGGTCAAGGTCTTCCGAATCTGTTCCAGCTAACCCGCCAGATAGAAATATAGGCTTTTGTAATCCAAAAGCAAGGCCTCCAATACTTAGGTTCCACAACAAACTAACCCCCGGGGAAAAAATAGTAGCTTTTGAATTTGGCGATGGAATTCCATTCCAATATGCTCTGGAAGTATGTCTCAAGGCTAAGTTGCCACCAACTGAGAGAGGAAGGTTTTTAACAGTTGTTGAAAGCCATGTAACTGAGGCGTCATATAGTCTCGAATCTTTGTAGCCATATTTGTTTTCGCCAACTGGCTCCTCAATTGTCAATGATCCTCCTACAAAGACAGGTGATACCAATCTTTTTTTATAATATTGTAATTCAAAAATTCCTTTATAAGATCCCTGGCTAATGCCAAAATGTCTATGTTCGACTTTGTCATCGCCGTTTAAAAAAAATGGGTCAGATGTAAGCGTGTTTTTTGACGGCACTACTATACCGCCGCCCATAAACAATCTTTTTCCAGCGCCGGCTCCATCGTTATAAAAAAGGTACCTAAATAAAATTCTGGTGTCTCCAAGCACACCCCCTTTTGCGTTTACAAAGTTTGAAAAACTGGATTCGTTCCTATGGTGAATAGATTCTTTTTCACCACCCCAAGTCATGCCTCTAACTCCCAGGATCTGTGTAAATGTAACATTCCAATAATTAGAGAGCCCCACGGTAACCGATGGTGAAACTATAAGAGAAGTCAATGTGCCATTATGGTCAAAACCCTCATCGGATTCAGGAAGCGCCTCATGCCACCAGTCTATATATTGATTTGCATTGTCTAGACTCAGCATCACCTGGCCCGCCCAGAGACCAACTCCTTTATCAGCGCTGCCGACCGGCAGAGAGGGGTTTCCTCAAAGAGCTCATTGCCCCCTTAAAGATAAAAACAATAAAAGAGTAACTAAGATGTATTTCATTTAATCCTTAATTTACCACAAAATGATTAATCATATATATACCATACACAGCCCCGAAAAATATGATAAAAAAGAAGACACAAAGAATCATATACTATACTATGCAGGTGAAAGTATTTTCATGGTTCCTAAAGCTTTTAATAGTGCATGTGTTAACCCTGAGACCTTTTACGATTTAAAAAAACAACTAGACATTAATTATATAACTATTTTAGACAAAACAATACCAGGCGTGAAGGGGTGCTATATAGCGGACCACGTTAATCGATCTGGCTTTAATTTTCTTATTGGAAAAACACCAATCAATGAGCTTCCAGTTTTTCCGGGTATGTCTAATATATATAATGAAATTGAAGGACTGAGACCTATCGTTGTGCATACTGTCGGACCCGACAGGTTTATCTCTGTGGAGGATCCCAAAATCATAATCTCTGAGTCTGTTGGCTTAATTTCACCTCTATGGCATTATGTTAAAACAAAGGTTTATGCACGCACAAACCGCTAGGCATAAATATTTAGTTTGTTAGGCCCTTTGCTATTTTAACACCTAATTTTACATTGTTCACCGCCAAAGATATATTCGCCTCTAGGCTTCGCCCGCCTGTTTTTTTCAAAACATAATCAAGCAAGAAAGGCGTTATGTCTTTTCCAGAAATGTTTTCTTTATGTAGCTGTTTTTGTGCTTTTTCTACAAACAAATCGATTTCACTTTTCGGAATTTCATTATTAGCAGGAATTGGATTAAAAACAAGCGTTGCTGATTTGAGCCCAAGATCTAAATTGTAATTAAAAGAGCGTACTATTTCAGATACACTGCTAACCTCAACAAGGTTTTTCATCCCCGAGGATCTTGAATAAAAAGTGGGCACCTCATTTGTTTTGTATCCTAAAACTGTAACACCTAAGGTTTCTAATAGCTCATAAGTTTTTGGAATATCTAAGACAGCTTTTATTCCAGCAGATATCACCACCTGAGGGGTTTCAGAAAGAGAAAAAAGATCCTGAGAAATGTCAAGAGTCTCGTTCAAGCCAAAGTGAACACCTCCAATTCCACCAGTAGAAAAGGTTTTTATGTTTGCGAGGGAACTTAAAAACATTGTAGAAGACACAGTTGTTCCTCCTGACCAACCTTTAGACATCGCAACACCAAGTTCTCGTTTAGAGATTTTATGTAATTTTTTTTGCAGCAGCAGCTTTTCTAATTGTTTATCGTCGAGGCCGATAGTCGGGGTTCCTTTAACCACCGCTATTAGAGCAGGAACCACATTTCCATCTCTACACAAACGAACCATCTCTTTTGCTAAGTGCAGGCTCGCGGGATAGGGCATCCCATGGGTTAGTATCGTAGATTCTAGTGCAAGAATTGGCACGTTAAGCTTAATTGCACCAGCAACCTCTTTAGAATATTTAATTTTCATCACGAACCAAGAAAGTTGTTGGCATAATTTACAAAAGGTAAAAAATGACATTAAAGTTTATAGACCCTCAAAAATTTGGCTTAGCAAAAAGAGTTAAATTGTGTAATGCGGGAAAAGAGGGCGTTGATATAATAGTTGAGAGAAAAAGCCGTTTGATTATGAAAGACGGCATAAAAATAATAGCCACAGCAAACCAAATAAGGGGATCAAAAAAAATAAAAACGGTTTCACTTAAAACATCGGCTCCTGTTTGCAGTAAGACTAAGAGTTTGTTGTTAAAAAACAACATAGGGGTTAAAGTCTTAAAAAGTGGTTAAGTACATATTCCCAAACGACGCAACTATCGCAAAAGAAGTATTCCGGTTAGCTTACCCTGTCATTGTTAGCAACTTGAGCAGGGTGTTGATGAGCGTGTTTGACGTAGCAATGGTTGGGCGACTAGGACCTGCCGCTTTAGCTGCAACGGGAATGGGTGGCATGATGTTTTGGGGTGCTCTCAGTTTAACTCTTGGTATACGTACGGCCGTGCAAACCGTTTCATCAAGACGACTTGGACAGAAGCTTGATAAACAATCCGGAACAGCATTTCATAATGGAATATACATGGCAACCGCATATGGGGTACCCGTTTCACTATTAGGATGGGCTTTTGTTGACAGCGTAGTCCCTTTTTTTGTCAAAGATGTTCATGCTACACCATTGGCAATTGAATACACCTCAGTTGTTTTTTTAAGCTTAGCGTTTTCTGCCTACAGTTTTGTCTTCCAGGGTTTTTATACAGGGGTAGAAAAAACTAAAATTCATATGACTGTTACCATTACCAGTAATATTATTAACCTTTATCTAAACGCAGGTCTTATATACGGATCAGAAGGCGTGCGGTCATTTATTAATGAAACTATACCAGAACTGTGGTTTCTGTCTTTTTTATGGGGCTGGGCAGATTTTCCCGCAATGGGCGTGAAAGGCGCAGCGCTTTCTACCTTGATTGCTTCTTCTTGTATGGTTGTCCATTATACAGCATACTTATTCTCAAAAAATATAAAAACACGTTTTTCTGTTTTATCATTTTCATATGATAAGAATATGATGTTAAGACAAATTAAGCTAGCTCTTCCACTGGGTATTCAAGAGGGTATAATTGCGATAGGTTGGGGCATGTTTTACAAAATAGTAGGCATGATAGGCTTAATAGAGCTTGCAACAACCCAGTTATTGTTTACTATTATGCATGCTTCGTTTATGCCCGCCCTTGGCGTTGGGCAGGCGTGTTCTACTCTGGTCAGTAAATACATGGGTGAAAAAAAAATTGATTTAGCCACTACAAGTATAAAAGAATCTATAAGGATTGCTTTGTATATAATGTCCACAATGGGTTTTACTTTTTTGTTATTTCCAAAAGCATATTTAATGATATTCACGGATGATATCTCTATAATTAATAGCGGAGTTTTCGGCCTGCAAATGATAGGAGCTGTTCAGTTTCTAGATGCCATAGGTTTTGTTCTCTGGTTTGCTTTGTCTGGTGCTGGCGACACAATGTTTCCCGCGGTTGTAGAATCTATTCTAACTTGGATTGTTGTTGTTGCTGGCAGCTTTGTTTTAGGTTTTGTATTAAAAATGGGATTTAAGTCCCTATGGTTGCTTTTCCCTTTACACATGGGTTTATTTGCGTTGATAATGGTGTGGAAAATTAAACAGGGAAGGTGGAAAAGCATTGAAGTGTAAAAATTACAATATTATAGAAGTGGTTGTGGATAAACACCGTAATAAGCGTAAATTTTAAGCTAAGAATTATCATATTTTAAAATATTTATGAACGAAAGACACATAGACACAGATCCACAGGAGACTCAAGAATGGATTGAATCCATTGAAGATGCTCTTGAAGAGCATGGATACGAAAGGACAAGGTTCCTGTTAGAAACCCTCATAGATTATGCGCAATCCAAGGGCGCGAGGTTGCCATTCAATACATCCACACCCTTTGTTAATACAATACTTCCAAGCCAACAGCCAGATTTTCCGGGTAACAGAGAGATTGAGAGAAAAATAAAATCAATCGTCCGCTGGAACGCCATGGCAATGGTTACAAGGGCGAATAAAGAAACCCCAGGCATTGGTGGCCACATTTCTACCTACGCCTCCGCAGCAACAATTTATGAGGTTGCATTTAATCATTTTCTAAGAGGTCCAGACAGCGCTAGCGGACAGGACATGGTTTTTTTCCAAGGCCATGCATCACCCGGAATGTATGCCAGGTCATTTTTAGAGGGGAGATTTTCAGAGCAAAACCTAAAAAACTTTCGCAGAGAACTGGCCCCAGAAGGAGGGCTCTCTTCATATCCCCATCCACACTTAATGCCGGAATTCTGGCAGTTTGCAACTGTATCAATGGGTCTAGGGCCACTGATGGCTATATACCAAGCTCGGTTTATGCGTTACATGATTGACAGAGGGTTTATGGAGGATACTGGCAGGAAAGTATTTGCATTTTTGGGCGATGGTGAAATGGATGAACCTGAGTCGAAAGGTGCCCTTACCCTGGCTTCCAGAGAAAATTTAGATAACCTGATATTTGTAGTGAATTGCAACCTGCAAAGGCTTGATGGTCCAGTTAGAGGAAATTCAAAAATAATACAAGAGCTTGAAGCCGCGTTTAGAGGCGCTGGTTGGAATGTAATAAAATGCATCTGGGGCTCTGACTGGGATTCCTTGTTTGAAAATGATATAAACGGCTCGCTTCTAAATAGGTGCGAAGAAATAGTAGATGGAGACTTGCTGAAATATATTGTTGAAGGTGGGGGGTACATGAGAAAGCATTTTTTTGGTAAAAACCCAGACTTATTAAACCTAGTTAATAAACTGACCGACAAGCAAATTGAAGACATGAAAGCTGGAGGCCACGACCCAATTAAAATGTACGCCGCTTATAAAGAAGCTTTTAATCACAAAGGCTCTCCAACGGTAATACTAGCAAGAACCATTAAGGGTTACGGTCTTGGTGAGGCAGGCGAAGCTAGAAATATAACACACAACCAAAAAAAGTTGGACGAAAAAGACCTTATATATTTCAGAGATAGGTTTAGTGTGCCTATTTCAGATGAAGAGGCAAAAAAAGCGGCTTTTCAATCTTTTTCAAAAAACTCAGAAGAATATAAATATCTAGTTAATCAGAGAAAAAAGCTTGGTGGTTTTTTACCCTCAAGATCGAACGCTCCTGAAAAATTAAAAGTCCCTGATGTGTCTATTTTTAGTGAGCTTTTAAATGGTACCGGAGACAGAAAGGTTTCAACGACGATGTCCTTTATAAGGCTTCTTTCTATATTAACTAAAGATAAAGATATTGGAAAAAACATAGTTCCCATCGTACCTGACGAGGCAAGAACATTTGGGATGGACCCCCTGTTTAGACAGCTTGGTATATACTCTCATACCGGGCAATTGTATGACCCCGTAGACTCCGATCAGTTTTTATACTATAAAGAAGAAAAAAATGGACAGATATTGGAAGAAGGCATAAATGAAGCGGGAGCAATATCATCATTCATAGCTGCTGGAATGAGTTATAGCAATCACGGGATTCATATGGTTCCCTTCTATATATATTATTCAATGTTTGGTTTTCAACGCGTGTGGGATTTTATTTGGGCCGCAGGAGACATGAGGGCAAGGGGCTTTCTACTCGGTGGTACCGCTGGACGAACAACTTTAAACGGAGAGGGGCTTCAACACCAAGATGGGCACAGCCACCTTGCTGCCGCTGCAACTCCAAATATTAAAGCCTATGACCTTGCCTACGCATATGAAATCGCAATCATTGTTCAAGAGGGTATGAAAGAGATGGTCGAAGAGAACAAAGATGTAGTTTATTACTTAACCTTAGAAAATGAAAATTATATCCACCCCAAACAACCAAAAGGCGTATCAAGAGACTTAATTAAAGGCCTCTATAAAATCAGAAGCACCAAAAACCCTAAAGTTAGACTGCTGGGTAGTGGGCCATTGATGGGTGAAACACTTGCCGCTGCCGACTTATTAGAGATAGATTGGGGTATTGAACCTGGGATTTGGAATGTTACAAGTTTTAGTGAGCTCCGTAGGGACGCAGAAGAGGTAGACAGGTGGAATTTGACGCACCCTAACGAGCCTCTCAGGAGGTCCCATTTACAAAAATCGCTCAGCAAAAACCAAGTTCCAACGGTTGCCGTATCTGATTATGTTAAAATGGTCTCTGAACAAATAGGTCCATACGTCCCCGGGCCATACTATACACTGGGAACAGATGGTTTTGGTCGCAGTGAAACCAGAGAAGAATTACGAAAGTTTTTTGAAGTTGATAGACATTATATTGTATTGACAGCTATCAGAGCCTTGGTTCTAAACGGCGACCTCAGCACAGATTATATAGATAAGGTGCTAAAGAAATATAACCTAGACCCTGAAAAGCCAAGCCCAATAACACTTTAATATCTATGAAAAAACAAATTACACTACCCGATCTTGGAGAAGGCATAGACATTGCAGAAGTCAGCGAAGTTAGTGTTTCGGTGGGTGACTCTGTTGAGAAAAACGACACCTTAATAGTGCTAGAGTCTGATAAGGCCTCAATGGAAATACCAGCTGAAGATGCTGGTGTTGTGCTTGAGGTTTTAATAAACCCAGGAGATGAGGTCTCTACAGGTCAACCACTGTTAAGTATGGAACTTACCTCTTCAGGTGAAACAACTGCTTCAGAAACAACTGTTCCAGAAACAACTGCTTCAGAAACAACTGCTTCAGAAACAACTGTTCCAGAAAAGCAAGTTGCTATGCCTGATAAGCCAATACTATATGATGGAAGAAAAGAGGGTTTTCTCGCATCCCCAGGTGTGAGAAGGCTCGCAAGAGAGCTTAATATTGATCTAAGATCAGTACCAGGTACTGGGCTAAAGGGAAGAACAACAAAAGACGATCTCAATTCATACATCAGGATGCGGATGGATATGGGTGGTGCGTCAATAAAGCCTCTGAAAAAAGAGGTTGATTTTTCTAAGTGGGGTGAGATTGAATTTCAAAAGTTGACAAAAATTAATAGGCTCACCGGCTCGCGGCTTCAGCAGTCTTGGCAGGAAATCCCGCTGGTCACACAGTATGAATCTGCTGATATAACTGAATTGGACCAGTTAAGAAAAAAACTAAAAGCAGATGGTGAAAAAAAAGAAATAAAAGTCACTTTTTTACCATTTCTAATGAAAGCAGCAGCTGTGGCCTTGAAAGAAATGCCAAGGTTTAATAGCTCCTTAGACTCGAAGGAAGAAAACCTTGTTTTAAAAAGTTATTATAATATTGGAGTGGCTGTTGACACGCCTAGTGGTCTTGTTGTTCCTTCAATTAAAGACGTTAACAAAAAGACCATTTTTGATCTGTCTAAAGAGCTGATGGATATCAGCGCTCGTGCAAGGGATAAAAAATTAAAGCCCGATGAAATGTCAGGATCAACCTTCACAATCTCAAGCCTAGGAGGGATAGGTGGTTCTGGGTTTTCGCCAATAGTGAACCCACCAGAAGTCGCTATATTGGGTGTGTCAAAAAGTGAGTGGAAACCAGTCTATAGTGAAGAAAAAAATACTTTCATACCCCGTTACATATTACCGCTCTCTCTTTCATATGATCATCGGGTAATTGATGGTGCTTCTGGTGCGTTATTCGTGCGAAGACTTAGCGAGATACTAAATGATATGGAACTTTATAAATAAAAAGCAATGAACAGCCAGGAGATTTTTGATATTGTTGTAATTGGTGCTGGCCCAGGAGGTTATGCTGCCGCTTTTAGAGCAGCAGACCTTGGGAAAAAAGTTGTATTAATTGACAGGGACAAAGAACTTGGTGGAGTATGCTTGAATAGGGGCTGTATACCTTCAAAAGCGTTACTCCATATAAGTAAGGTAATGAAGGAGGTTTCAGAATTATCTGGCATAGGAGTTTCTTACGGAGAGCCAAATATTAACATAGACTCGGTTCGATCATACAAAGATAAAATTATTTCTCAATTAAACACCGGTATTTCTCAGCTTGCAAAAGCTCGAGGCGTTACAGTTGTAGAGGGCTTTGCCAAGCTTCTTTCTGCCGCAGAGGTTGAAGTTCAAGAAAAAGCACAGGTCAGAAAAATACAATTTAAAAAGTGTATTATCGCCACAGGATCATCTTCCTCTATGATACCAGGAGTTCCAGATAATCATCCCTCAGTTTTAACTTCAAGAACTGCGCTTGATTTAGAAAACGTTCCCAGCTCGTTACTTATCGTTGGTGGTGGTATAATAGGCCTTGAGCTTGGCCAGGTATATGCTTCTTTAGGATCCAAAGTTTCGGTTGTCGAATTTTTACCCAGCTTAATCCCGGGCGCTGATAATGATATAGTGAAACCCTTGCAAAGGGTGCTTACTGCTCAATTCGAGTCAATTATGCTTTCGTCTAAGGTTGTCAATTTAACAGCAGATACGGAAAACAAATTAGTTGCCACCATTGAAAACAATGGAGAAACTTTGGTGCAAACATATGAGAAGGTTTTAGTTTCGGTTGGGCGGAAGCCAAACACCTCATCATTAAACCTATCCGATGTTGGCGTTAAAACTGATCGTGATGGTTTTATTATTGTTGACGAGTATCAAAAATCATCAGCGGAAAATGTATTTGCCATAGGAGATGTATGTGGAAACCCGATGCTTGCACATAAAGCAACTCACGAAGGTAAAGTTGCTGCTGAGGTTGCCTGTGGACACCCAGCTGTAATGGACTCTATTGGTATTCCCAGTGTGGTTTATACAAATCCAGAAGTAGCTTGGGTTGGGTTGACTGAGACAGAAGCAAAAAAAAATAACATCCCTTATGAAAAGGGTGAATTCCCATGGGCCGCTAGCGGGAAGGCCCTCATTTTGAAAGCAAATCAAGGGAAAACAAAAATACTGTTTGAACCGGAGACAAAAAGAATAATAGGTGCTGGAATTGTTGGTCCTTCAGCCGGAGACTTGATTTCCGAAGCTTGCCTAGCACTGGAGATGGGTTCTGATGCTGAAGACATAAGCTTAACCGTGCACCCACATCCTACGCTTGGAGAAACTTTTGCCGCTGCGGCAGAGGTGTATTCTGGGACCATTACAGACCTCTACATACCAAAAAAAAGAAAGGGGTAAAATGCGAACCAAAACTATAAATCTTTTTTTTATTATCTCAATGATTTCTGCCCAGTCACCAGCCGACCCCTCTTCAGATAAAGCTAGCAGCGATAAACCCTTAGATTCGCAAAAGAAAAAAACAATGGATGAAGTTCTCAAGGGAAAAAAAGAAATACCAGGGTATTTTACAATGTACCAAGACACCTTAAGCGGTAAACTTTTTATGCTTATAAAAAAAGAGCAATTTAAAGGCGAGCACATCCATTTTGTACATGGAGTAAATGGTCAGGTAAATACTGGTATTATTAAAGGTAGTTACGGCAGAGCTAAGGTTTTTAAGTTGAACAGATATTTCAACCGCATTGAATTTGAAGTGCAAAATAATTCAATGTATTTCGATCCCCAGAGCCCCCTTAGTCGCTCTGCTGGTGCTAATATTAGCACCGCAATACTTGCATCCTCAAGTATCGTCTCTGAACGGGACAATGAGGTTTTAATTGGTCTTGACAACATTCTCTTGAACGAATCTCTGTATCAAATAACAAGAGGGGTTTCGCCTGGAAGCACAAACAAAAACCCTTTTAAAATGGGGCGACTTGCAAAAGAAAGAACAAAATATGTTGCCATAAAAAACTATCCCGAGAATACAGACGTTGTTGTCCAGTACGTTTACACCAACCCCACACCAACAAATTGGGGAACGGACAAAGGGTTAACTGACGCGAGGTCGGTAAATGTTACTCTTCAACATAGTTTTATAAGGCTTCCAGAAAACAATTATCAGCCAAGAATGGAAGATCCGAGAGTTGGGTATTTTACAACGCAAGTTACAGACATGACGGACGCAGAGGACTCATCACCCTACAGAGACATGATTCATAGATGGCACCTAGAAAAGAAAAATCCAAGCCAGGCTCGTTCAGAAGTAAAAGAACCTATTGTCTGGTGGATTGAGAACACTACTCCCTATGAATTCCGAGAGGCTATTAAAGAAGGCGTCCTAGCTTGGAACACTGCTTTTGAAAAAGCGGGCCTGATTAACGCCGTTGAGGTTAAAGTTCAACCTGACACTGCAAAATGGGACGCGGGAGATATTAGATACAACGTATTACGCTGGACGTCTTCTCCTAATCCACCCTTTAACGGTCTGGGGCCAAGCTTTGTAAATCCAAGAACTGGTCAAATACTTGGAGCAGACATAATGCTTGAGTATGTGTACTTCACAAACAAAATCAAGCATGAAAAACTTCACGAGACATTTTCCGATCATATCCAAGAAAGTGAAGAGTTTATGTGCATGTCTGGTGATGCGATACAAGGCGGGAACCTTTTTGGGTCCATTGCAACAGCAGCGTCGTCCTCCGAAAACTTTTCGCAACTAGAACAACACAGACTCATCTATGAAAGCATAGTACGGTTAATACTTCACGAAGTGGGTCATACCCTAGGGCTAAGTCACAACTTTTACTCAAGCTATTTACATAGTTTTAAAAACATACACGATAGGCATGTAACTGAACCAATTGGGCTAACCTCCTCTGTTATGGACTATGTAACCCCAAACGTTGGCCCAGGGCCTCAACACCATGGGCAGTTCTACACAACCGTGCCCGGACCCTATGATATATGGGCAATAGAATACGGGTACACTCCGCCCTTAGAAAACCCAGAAGATGAAAAAGAGAGAGTGAATAACCTACTTAGTAAGTCTACAAAAAAAGAATATGGCTATGGGAATGATGCCGATGATATGAGAAGAGCGGGCAAGGGGCTTGACCCCAGAATAATGACGTATGATATGAGCGATGACCCAGTATCATATGCAAAACAAAGAATGGATATAGTAAAAACCTTATATCCAACCCTCATCAAAAAGTACGAAAACCCAGGCCAGTCCTACCAGTCCCTTCGAAATGCGTTTATGATTTTAAAAAAGCAGCATATGACATCTGCCCGGATTATCTCGAGGCATGTAGGCGGGGTATACGTAGACAGATCAATGGCTGGTCAAGATGGAAAAAGTGACCCTTTTGTACCAGTGCCAAAAGATGAGCAAAAATGGGCTATGACACTATTAAATAATTATATGTTCTCACCTAGTGCTCATGATGTTCCCAATGAACTATACCAAAAATTACAGAGCGAAAGGCGGGGGTGGAGCGGAACCAAAGATCCAATGATACACGATATGGTTTTGAGCATGCAAAAAGACATTCTCAATCATCTTTTACATGCAAATGTTCTTAAAAGAATATCAAACTCAGAGTTGTACGGAAATGAGTACACACTTAGTGAAATGCTGGGGGATCTTACGATGTCTATTTTCTCTGCAGACGCAGGTTCAAACGTTAACTCTATGAGAATTAACCTACAGACTGAATACACTAACAGATTAATAAAAATAGTACAAAGCAAACAAGGAGGCAATTATGAAAGCCTATCTATTTCTCTTGCCTTTGAAAATTTAAATAAAATCAAAAAGTACGCCTCTAAATACAACAATGTGGACGAGCCAACAAAGGCACACCGAAAACACCTAGTATACATCATTGATAAGGCGTTAGACACTTAAAAGTATAATGAGAGATATTTATGAACAAAAACTTATTTCTACTAGCACTGGCATTGACACTGAGCTGCTCAGCTAATCAAGGTCCTCTAAAACACCCAATGGATAAATCAGAATCAAAGACTATTAAGCTCGAAAACGGGTTGAAGGTTTATCTTCTCTCTGATCCTGATTTTAATGTTTGTGCAGCATCAATGTCTGTTGAAGTAGGTAGTTATCAGGACCCTGATAATCGCCAAGGGATGGCCCACTTTCTTGAACACATGTTGTTTTTAGGAACAGAAAAATACCCGGATGTTGACGAATACAGTACCTATTTAAAAACCTTTGGCGGCTTCTCAAATGCGTACACAGCTGGAGATCATACAAACTATCAGCTTCAAGTTCTCCCAGATGGATTCGAAGGTTCATTAGATAGGTTTGCACAGTTTTTTATTAGCCCACTGTTTACAGAAGAATATACATCGAGAGAGGTAAATGCGGTCAACTCAGAATATCAAAAAAATATAATGAACGACGGCTGGCGTCAGTACAGGATCTCAAGTCAATTTTCAAAGGAGGGGCATCCAGAAAGAAAGTTCAATATTGGAAATCTAGAAACCTTAGGTGATATTAACAGGGAAGAGCTTGTTGAGTTTTATGAAATGCATTATAGCTCGAATAGAATGGGTCTCGCCCTTTTAAGTAGCTACACCTTGGAGCAAATGGAAGGCTGGGCAAGGGAATATTTTTCAGACATATCCAACAGAAACCTCGCAAGGAATACACATGACCCATCCGTTATTGAAGAAAAGAAAACCTTAAGACTAATCAAGGTCGAGCCAATTAAAGACATCAGGCAACTGAACATGGTTTTTGAGATGCCATCAACAAGGACAATGTATGAAAGCAAGCCGGAAAATCAGTTTGGGTTTATCATGGGGCATGAAGGCAGAGGTAGTTTATTGTCGTACCTAAAAGATCAGGGTTGGGCAATTACGCTAAGCGCTGGAGCAAGACCAGAAACTCGAGAATATGGGTTTGCAACCGTATCCATAGGCTTAACAGAAAAAGGCTTGGAAAACTACAAGCAAGTAATCAAATCGGTTATAGGCTATCTAAACCTAATGAAACAGTCCAGATACCAAGAGCATATATATGATGAGCTTAGTTCAATGGCGTTTCTGAATGAAACATACTCAAGCAAAGGCGAAGGGATGTGGAGAGCTACACAGTTGGCCAACGAAGCTCTGATGTATCCATTGGAAGACGCTGGAAGAATTAATTATATTTACAGAGATAATAGCCCAAGCCCATACAACAAGCTCATATCAAGTCTTGATATAAATAAGATGCTTGTACTTCTTATTTCTAAAGGCCTAGAAACGGATAAAACAGAACACTTCTTTCAAATTGAGCACTCCTACTCTGAAGATGATATTTTGTATGAAGAGTTGAAGGTTCAAAAAGCACATAAGAGCCTCAAAATTCCTGCAAAGAATATGTTCATTCCTCAAAACGCGACGGTTCCAAAACGGGATATAAAAGAAGGGGTTTATCCAAAAAAAATTGATGTCGGGTTGGGCGCAGATCTATATTTCGGTCAGGATCATGAGTTCTTGAGGCCGAAAGGAGTGATTAGCCTCAAAATATTTTTCCCAAAAGAAAAAATGGATATAAACCACAGGGTATACTCTAAATTTTATTCTTTATGTGTTAATGAGTCCTTGAACGAAATAAGCTATCCTGCAAAATTAGCAGGCCTAAACTATACGATACGAGAAGGGTATGAGGGTGTTTATATTGATGTAAATGGTTATAAAGAGTCTGCAATGTCGTTATATGAGACGATACTAGATCATCTGGTAGCGTTTTCTATTACCGAAAGCCAGTTTGCTGCCATAAAAGATAAAATCATTCGTGACTACGAAAATTTCTCACTATCTGACGCCCATCAACAAACAAGAGAAATGGGCCCAGATTTAATTTATGAAACCAAATTTACTTGGAAGGAAGCCCTTCCTGTGGCTCGTACCATTACCTTAGACAACATGAAAGAATATGAAAAAAATCTCTTTAAAAATACATTTTTGGAGGCAATGGTCTATGGAGACTTTGATGAAAAAGATGCAAAGAGAGTTGTTTCTCTTTTTAAGGACAAGACAAAAACCAAACCAATTGAAAAAGAAAAAACCTTTGAGCTTGCATATCTTCAGATGGACAAACCTGAGTCCATCCATTATACAAACAGCCTTATGGTCAACAACTCATGCTTTTATAGAAAGTATGTATTTGCTGAGGACTCTCCAAAAAACAGAGCAACAGCTTTGATTATAAACAAAGCAATTCAACAGCCTTTTTTTACAGAAATGAGAACAAATCAACAGCTAGGATATATCGTCTGGTCGTATCTAAGAAACCTTGATAAAACTATTTATCTCAATTTTTTGATTCAATCAGGAGAATATTCAGCCGATGAATTAAACAAGAGAGCAAACAGTTTCATAGCAGGGGCATCTGAATTGTTGAGCTCAATGGATGAAGACACATATCAAAAATTGATTGAATCATCTATTGAAGAAATTGAGAAAAGACCAATGAGCATATCTGAAAGGGCATCTAAGCTTAGGTCATTGATTTTTGAACACGAGGTAGATTACGAACGAGATAAAAAAACGATCGAGTCTCTCAAGCAGCTAACTAAAACGGAAGTTGTGGAAAAGTTAGAAATAGTTACATCCGAAAAAAGCAGAAAAATGCTTAACATACTAGCCTTTGCAGAAAACCATAAAAATCAGACAGGCTATCAAAGTAGTTTTTCTAGCCTACGGCAATGGAAGTCTGGAAGAGTGTTTGACTAAGGGTTAATGCCTAAGGAAATTATTCTAATAGCTGCGGTTACCCTAGATGGATATATAGCCAGAAACAGAAAGGAAACTATCAATTGGTCTAAAGACCTAGGTCTTTTTAAGCAGCAGACAATGGGTTACCCAATTATAATGGGTTCTAACACAAGAAAGACCATTAAGAGCCAGTTGCCGGGCAGAAATATCATAGTATTAAATAGAAATAATAGTCCTGTCAAAACGCTACTTAAAATACAGACCAACAGATGCTTCATTATTGGTGGAGGTAAAACATTCGCCAGATTTGCATCGTTTATAACTCACGTTTATTTAACCCCGCACCCATACATCTTTGGTAGCGGTGTTCGCCTTTTTGATGGGGAAAACAATAAGGAAATTAAACTCATATATATTAAGTCAATCGAAGTAGAAAGTAGCTTGGGTATTTTCCAACACCAATATAAAGTTAATAAATCGTGAGGCATGGGCTAACAATAGCCTTTATAGCCCTGCACGCTATTGCCTACCTTCAAACCCGTTCGAGCGGAGGCCTTCTTTCATCAGATCAGGGCGCAGTTGATATAAAACACTACCTCTTAGATTTAAGAATCGACCCGTATAAAAAAGTAATTTCAGGAACCGCAACGGTTCAGTTCCAACTTTTAAAACCATCTGATAAAATAGTTCTAGACCTTGTCAAAAACTACTCAGTTTCTGGCGCAAAGTTAAACGGCACGTCAATGGCATTTATTCATAAAGACGAAAAAGTGTTGGTTGAAAACCCTGACATAGAGCTATTTAAAAACAATATTCTAGAAATCAGGTATGGCGGCATGCCTCCAACCGCAAAAAACCCGCCTTGGGATGGTGGTTTTACTTGGTCTAAAAGTGAAGATGGAAACCCCTGGGTTGGAGTCTCATGTCAAACAAACGGCGCACATTTATGGTTTCCCTGCAAAGAGCATCCAAGCGATAAATCAAATGGTGCAGAAATTCTGGTAACAGTTCCCCCCGGGCTAATGGCGGTCTCTAATGGGCTTCTTCAGTCAAAAAAGAAACAAAAAGATAGATGGGTAACATGGCATTGGAAAACGGAATATCCTATTAGCACATATAATATTAATGTCACAGTTGGAGCTTTTAATGCAATTGAAAAGGTTGGCTATGTTTTAAATGAACCGTTAAAAATGATTTACTATGTACTACCAGAAAAGCAACAGGGGGCGGAGTCGTTCTTAATTGAGGCAGAAGAGCATTTAAATTTTTATGCTGAGAAATTCGGACAATATCCATGGATTGAAGAAAAATTTGGACTTGTGCATACACCGTATTTAGGTATGGAACATCAAACTATAAATGCTTATGGAAATAATTATAAAAAAACTAAACGAGGTTATGATTTTATACTATTTCATGAGGCAGGACATGAATGGTGGGGCAATTATATAAGCGTCGCCGACTGGTCAGATTTTTGGATCCATGAGGGAATTTGTACATATGCTGAAAGCATGTATATTGAGGAGAAATTTGGATTAGAGTCAGCTAAAAACTTTATTGATGAGAGATTTAAAAAAAATATTACTAATACTGCACCTATAGTTCCAGATAGGAACTCTAACGCTAATCTTGAATCTGGGAACGACGTATATTATAAAGGAGCACACGCCCTACATATGCTACGATATATTATAGGAAAAGAGACATTATGGGCCTCATTAAAAGAGTATCTACAAATGCCAAAAGAGCTTCCCGATAATCAAACATCAACAGAAGAATTCATATCATTAATTGAAGAAAATTCAGGTATGAAATTAGACTGGTTCTTTAATCAGTACTTCTTCAAAAAAGAGTTACCAACCTTGAGAAAACTCGAGAAAACAATAAAAAATAAAAAATATGTGGACCTGTGGTGGGAAGAAGTAGATTTTAAGATGCCTATTGAAATAAACTATTTCTCGTTTGACGGTAAAAGATATAAGAAACTGGATCTAGATAATAAGCCCAAAAGATTTGTTATTCCTTCAGAGTCTGATTTAGTAATAGATCCTAATCGATGGCTTTTGTATAAATAAAGAAAAGGGGCTCCTTTCTACAATGAAAAAAAGAATATTTATTGCATCTTTTCTGTTCTTATTAGTTATCATGCTCGAGTGGTTAAGGCATCCACTTCCTAAATATGAGGGAGCATTAAACATGAAGCCTCTTAAGAAAAAGGTAGAGGTATATACAGACAGTTACGGGGTGCCACATATATTCGCGGATAATGAAACCGATTTGTTTTTTGTTGCGGGATACATAGCTGCAAGAGACAGGTTGTTTCAACTTTCCATGGTTAGTCTAGCTGTGAGAGGAAGCCTTTCATCAGTCTTGGGAGATAAGTATTTAGGAACCGACATATATCTTAGAACATGGAGAATACACCATACTGCGAAAAAGTTAGTGCAGAATATGAGCCCGATAAACAGAAAAATTTTCGATGACTTCTGCAGGGGAATAAACCATAGAATCAAAGAAGTTGCAGATGATTTACCAATAGAATTTAAGGTGTTAGGTTTTAAGCCGGAAGAATGGGACCCATCAATAGTTGCAGGATATACCAGAATGATGGCCCATGAGATGTCAGGATCGTGGATGCCAGAGGCAGTCTTTGGCGCAGTGGATCAATATTTTGGCAGGGATAAAGTGCTAGAGCTTATTCCTGAAAGTGATATAGATTATCCAACAATAGTTGACTATCCGAATAGGACGCAGGAATTTTTTGATCAATTAATATTATCTGAAAAGACACTCAGAAACTTATTTGGAAGTTTTTCTGCAGACATAGGTTCGAACAATTGGGTACTATCTGGGGATAAAACAAAAAGTGGAAAACCATTGCTGGCTAACGATCCACATCTTGCTTTTACTCAACCCCCACGTTGGTATGAGATACGCTTAAAGGGTGGGAGATTTAATGTCTCAGGTGTGTGTATAGCCGGTATTCCAATGCCTGTTATTGGCCAGAATCAGAGAGTAGCTTGGGGATTTACGAACACTATGGTAGACGATTTAGATTTCTTCATAGAAAAAGTAAATAATGATGGAAGCATGTATTTAGAAGAGGATGAGTGGAAGAATTTCACTACTTCAAAAGAAGTGATAAAGATAAAAGGTGAACGCGATTCAACTATTGTAATAAGGTCAACAGGTAACGGACCTGTAATTAGTGATATCCATCCACTATACAAAAAAAGCAAACATGTAGTAACATTTTCCTGGACTGGCCATTGGATAACAAATGAAATGGATGCATGGATATCTTTAACAACCATGAAAAACTGGAGTGAATTTACAAGCGCTGTTAAAAAATTTGGAGTGCCAGGTCAAAATATAGTATACGCAGATGTTGACGGGAATATTGGTTGGAGGCCCGCAGTTTATATACCAATCAGAAAAGAAGGATATTCTATGCTGCCTCGCCCGGGCCACAAAAAAGGTTTTAAATGGAAAGGGCGCGTTCCCTTTGAAGAAATGCCATACCTATTTAATCCAAGAAGCGGGTATATTTCAACGGCTAACAACAGAACAATCGATAAAAATTTTATGTATTATATTAGCGGGTTGTGGGCAGATCCTAGTAGAGCGGATGTAATAAAAATGAACTTAGATACCATTAAGGATGCAACAGTTAAAGACATGATGGATTTACAGCTTAGCTATCAGTCTAATTTAGCAAAGAAATTGGTACCATTAATGATCCCTGAAAAAAATAAAAACTTTAACGACGGGCAAATAAGGGCGCTTCAGTTTCTTATGGAATGGGATTATGTTGAAAGCCCAGATTCAGAAGCAGCATTAATTTTTCATACAATGTTATTAAAGCTCACCGAAAATATATTTGGTGATGAGTTAAATCTTATTGGTCCCGACTACTTGCTGGCATATAAAAATTTAAAATATCTAAGTAATAGGAAGCTTCGCTCGATATTAGATGGAAAATACTGTTCTTGGGTTGATGATATAAATACTAAAGGCAAAATAGAAACAACCGAAGAAATCGTGTTAAAATCATTTCTAGATGCGTGCCAGTACATAGAAACCCACTATGGACCAAATTGGAGCAACTGGAAATGGGGTAATGCGCATCAGGTTATCCATAAACATACTTTAGGTGAGGTGCTCGGATTAGACTTCTTATTTAATTTAAATGTTGGGCCTTTTAAATCGGGGGGATCCGACGGTACGCCTAACGCAGGAGGGTACTCACGTTCAATTCCTTTCATACAAACATCTGGGGCCTCAATGAGAAGAATCGTTGATTTTAGTAATTTAAACGAGAGCAAAATAATAATTCCAACTGGACAATCCGGCCTACCCAACAGCCCTCATTATCAAGATCAAACAGCCTTATACAACAATGGTTTGTATAGAACCACCAATTTTGATTCAGATTTTATCAAAAATTCTGAAGAATATAGAAAATTAGTTTTATATCCAAATTGATACATGTTCTATTTATTTCTGCTTTTATAATAATTGTTCTGCAACATTTATTTTTTTGGAAATCTTATAAAAAGCCTATTGCGAGAAATGGAGAATTCCGCACATATGCACACCGAGGATACACGGGCGAAGCCCCGGATAATACAAAGGAGTCAATCGATGCTGCCATCAAAAAAGGATATGGTTGGGTTGAAATTGATATCGTATCAACAAAAGACAACGTGCTTGTATGTTCCCATAATTTTGATTTAGAGAAAGACACTGATGGATTGGGATATATATACAATCACAATTATGATTCACTTAAATATCTAAATATTAAGAGTTATAATAATTCTAAGATTTATAAAATACCAAAACTAGTTGATATTTTAAAATTATATGGACACAAAATTAATTATAATATCGAAATAAAAGTAAAAAGTATTTTTGACTTAACGACAGTAAAAAACTTAAGTGGGCTTTTAAAAAAGTGCCCAGATTTAAGGCCCGTAATATCCTCATTTAGCCCATTAGCTGTGATATATTTTAAAATATTTAGAAACAATTTAAAGACTGCGTTCATTATAGATAACCCTAAATATCTATGGCTACTAAACATCATACATCCGGATTTTCTGCATGTTAGAGTAGATCTAATCACTGAACAATTGATTAAATACTCACGTGAGCATAATCTCCCAATCGTTATATGGACTGTAGATAATTATCTTGTCCAAAAGTCCTGTGAAGGGCTACCAATTTTTGGTATAATTACAGACCTCTAAAATATGATAAAAGAAAAACAAATAAACGTAATGGAGTTACAAAAGGAATTTAATCAAGGAACCATTACCATAATTGATGTTAGAGAACCCAATGAACTAAAAATTTGTAAAATTGCTGATAGTATTTCTATTCCACTCAATCGTATTTCATCCAGACTTGATATGTTTGATGTGTCTAAAAAATATGCTATCATATGTCATTCCGGATATAGATCTCAGATTGCAACAGATTACCTAAATCAGAGCGGTTTTAATTGTTATAACGTAAGAGGCGGGATAGATTCATGGGCTGAAAATATCGATAATGCTATGAAACGATATTAAATAGTATATTTACAATTACTTATATTACACAACAATCCCTTGTAAGGTGCACTATAAAAAAGATTTTATCATGAGTTTTTCCATAAAAAGGGCAAGTTGATTTAACATGTATCATAATATCATACTTAATAGTTTTAATATCTAGGTTATTTTAAATTCTAATATCTTATATTCTAAATAAGTCAATAATAACAAAAAAAGTTTTTTTAAACATGTGTGGAATTAACTTTGATATATTTATCCTAGCACTATTACATCAAAATTTTTAAAGTTTAACAGTATAATAAAATTATATTAAGAAATAAAAAATGTATTAATTTTACAAATTTGTCTACTTATGACATATAAGTACAATAAAAATAATTAAATAGGATTTTTCATGAAATTTAAAATTATTCATAATTATATTCGCCTAAAAAGGATATGATTAATTTTATCTTACCAGGTTCCTGTGGAAAGTGTTTCATCTTTCCCAATACTATCTATACTTCCGCCAACATTTATTTAGATAAACATGTTCGCTATATTAAGCATAAATGATTACTCTAGATAATATGGCTTTATCTAAAACCTAATAATAGATAAAAAGTGTAAACCAAAATTTAAATAGACAATAAACTTAATAATTAAGACCAAAATAAAAAGGCTAACACCCTAAAAATTTTGCATATTACTTAAACATAATAAAAACAGACACATAAATACTTGAAAAATCCAAATAATAAAACACTTCTTTATAAGGCCTACTTTAAATGTCGGTAAATCAAACCACCATCCTCGTTATAGAAGACGAAAAAGATATTCGGGAATTAATAACATTTAATTTAAAAAACGACGGTTTCAATGTTATCACATCAACTGACGGTGAAGAAGGTTTAGAAAAAACCACATTTTATAATCCTGATTTAATCTTGCTTGACATCATGTTACCTGGTATAAATGGGTTTCAGGTTTGTTCATCAATTAGAAAAAGGAAGAACCTTAAAGATACACCGGTTATTATTTTAACCGCCCTTGGGGATGAAAAAAATATTGTTAAAGGTTTAGAAAAAGGTGCAGATGATTACATTACCAAACCTTTCTCCAACAAAGTATTATTAGCTAGGATTAAAAATGTTTTAAAAAGGAACAAGAGAAGTACAAACCATGCAAATGATATAAAAATTGGTGGAATTACGATATTACTACAACAAAGAGAGGTCAAAATAGATAATCAAGTAATTAAATTGACCTATACCGAATTGCAAATCTTACACCTTCTCATGTCACACCCCGGTTGGGTTTTTACAAGGTATCAAATTATTAATAAAACTAGGGAAGATAACTACCCAATTACAGATCGGTCTGTTGATTTCCAAATTGTCGGGTTAAGAAAAAAACTAAAAAGGAAAGGGAAGCTTATTCATACTATAAGAGGAGTGGGTTATCGGTTTCAGACAAATGGCGCGTAGGCCGTTATTTTTACAACTTATCTTTATATTTGTACCCATCTCGTTAGTTGGTATAGCCATTCTTGCTTTCTTCTTTAATCAAACCGGCACCAACTTTTTCTACTCTGAAACGAAGAAGAACCTTAGGGATCGAGCTCACATTCTTAAATCCTTTATTGCACAATCAGAGGATGTATCAGAGTTTGCCGAACATATATATACTGATAGTCATATTATATATAATATGCGGGTCACAATCATAGACACCGGTGGGCTTGTTATTGCTGACTCTCACAATTCTCCTGCCCTTATGGATGACCATTCAAATAGACCCGAAATCATTGAAGCTGAAATCAATGGAGAGGGTTTTTCACAAAGGTTCAGTAACACTTTACAAATTGAGCAGATGTATCTGGCAATACCTGTATACAATAAAAACAAAAAGGTTTACCTCCGCCTTTCAGTTTCTATTAAAGAATTAAACCTAACAATTGAAAAAGCTCAAAAGCAGGTATTACTTGCTTCAATTTGGATTGCTATAATAATCCTTGTTGCTAGTTACTTATTTTCTAAAACAGTCACTAGCCCTATCCAAACCATTCAAATAGAAGCAGAGAAATTTGTAAAAACGCTAACTCAATCGGAGCCTATTCCATCTCCTAATATTAAAGAACTGGCATCATTATCGTTTTCTTTTAACAAAATGGCAAAGGAGATTGATAGAAGAATAAAAATTATAAGAAAAGAAAAGAATGATAAAGATTCTATATTAACTAGCCTTCAAGATGGTTTGGTAACCCTAGACAATGAATACAATATTATTACTATTAATGAAACAGCAAAAGACTATTTGAACATTTTGGACCCAAAACCCGCTGGTAAAAAAATCAATACATTAGTTAAAAAAAAGAGAGTTCTTACTCTTATCAAAAAGACTAGAAACAAAGTTGAGAAACAACAGGCAGAAATAACTATTAAGCAAAAAAAGAAAAGGTACTTTATATTTAATGGAACCCCTTTATTAAAAGGTAAGGAGCTATCAGGTGTACTTGTTTTAATAACAGATATTACTTTTCAAAAGCAGTTAGAAAGTGTCAGGTCTGATTTTGTAGCAAATGTAAGTCACGAGCTAAAGACTCCAATTACATCAATTTTAGGCTATGTTGAAATAATTATGGGGAAAGATATTAATCCTGAGCAAAAAGAAGATTTCTTGTCCAAAGTTCTAAATCAAACAAATCGCATGAACGCTATAATTGACGATCTATTGAAACTGTCAAAAATTGAGTCACAGGAAGACGATAACACCATTGAGAGTTTTGATAATAATCTACTTGCTATTATAGATGGTGCACGCGAAGACCTGAACCAAAAGGCAACTGCAAATCGAAACAACATTGTCATCGATTGCCCAGAAAAATTAATGCTTAACTGTGACCCACATCTTATTAGAGAAGCTGTTGGCAACCTTATCGAAAATGCTATAAAGTATGGTGAGATTGGAAAAGATATTCTGATAAAAATCGAAAAAACAGAAAAAATTGCAATACATGTAATAAACTATGGTGACCCAATACCAGAAAAGTATCACAAGAAAATATTTCAACGATTTTACAGAATAGATAAGTCAAGAGATAGAAATTTGGGAGGGACTGGGCTGGGATTAGCAATAGTAAAACACATAGCATTTACTCATGGAGGCGACATCGCTGTATCAAGAATGAAAGACAAAACTATTTTTTCTTTAATAATGCCCAAATCAGAAAATAGTTGAATCGTATTTATGAATTAATTGATTAATGCAATATTTGAGATTGTATAACAATTAAGTGTTCAAGACAAAATTGTGCCGCATACTGAAACTGTTCATCCTCACCTGGTTAACCTCTCTCTCACCTATTTAATATTTAACAACATTTAAATCCAGATATTATTAGATGTTCATTGCAATTAACCTTAAGTGATAACGTGATTGATTCATCAGAATAACTAAAAACCTCAAGGCCAAATAAACTAACTATTATTGTCTCTAAAATTTTCAAAAACATTGAACACACTTCAAAAATAGCCTAATTAAATTATACTATGATTATTTATAACAGAACGGAGTACAAAGCGCTCTCAACCCGCCAATACTCAAAAGAAAAGAAACGCCTACAAGTAGAGCTGCTTAAGCTGGAAGAGTGGGTGATAAAAAACAACAAGCGAGTCGGTATAGTTTTGGAAGGGCGTGATGCAGCAGGGAAGGGGTCTACTATTAAGCGCTTTATTGAAAATATGATGCCAAAAGCAGTTAAGGTTATAGAGCTGGGAGTGCCAACAAAAAAGCAGGCAAAGAATTGGTTTCGCACCTGGGGAAAAAGACTACCACAAGAAGGCAAAATCCATTTTTTTGATCGAAGTTGGTACTCTAGAGCTTTGATCCAGCCAGCGATGGGTTACTGTGAAGAAAGTCAGTACAAATATTTCATGAAAAAAATCAATAGTTGGGAAGAGGAGCAGATAAACAAAGGTCTTATTCTGATAAAGTTTTACCTCTCTATATCGAAGGAAAACCAAGAACTGAGATTTCACTTGAGAGAAACAAGCTCTTTAAAATATTGGAAACTGTCCACAAACGATTGGGAAGCACATAAAAAGTGGCAGCTGTTTACAAGCTATAAAGATCAAATGTTTAGACAGACTTCTACCCACCAATGTCCATGGGTAATCATTAACTCCGACAATAAGATGATTGGCAGACTCAATGCAATGAGATATGTGCTGTCCGCCATCGAATATGAGAATAAAAAAGTTCTGAAACCAAAAAAATGGAGCAAAGACAGTCCTAGTTACAGCCTTACAATTAATAACATCAAGTTTGAGGATCTTAACAAAGATCAGTATGAGTTCTTATATAAACTAAAGGCTAATGAATAACAAAATCAAAACAGCTGGCGGAATCGTTTTAAAAAACGATAAGATGCTATTTATACATAAACGAGGGAGGTGGGATCTGCCAAAAGGAAAAGTAGAAGATGGCGCCAGCATCAGAGAAACAGCCAAGATAGAAATAAGTGAAGAGACTGGTTTGCCAAAACAACAATTAAAAATTCTTAAAAGGCTCATACCTACTCATTATCACAAAAAAGTTGATGGAGAAGTTGTTGTTAAAAAGACTGAATGGTTTTTGTTAGTTTTTGATGGGGAAGAGAACACACCCCTAGTACCAGACACAAGCGAAGGGATCACAGATTGCAGATGGTTTTCCTTTGATGAACTAATCCCTGTCCTTCTGGATAGCCATGAGAGAATTCGCTACCTTATAGATTTTTTTCTAAATATGCCTTATTATAAAGAATATTGTTCAGAGCTAGGTAGAAGATAATTTGTTTAAGATAAAGCTTTTTTAAAGAAGGCTTTTTAACTTGATAAAATATTTGCTAGAGCCATAATTTTCATTATCTGTCAACAATAGAATTCCATCTTCAAAAACTGTCATTGCCTCTACCTTTTCATTCTTAAAAGTCTTTTTTGATTTTAGTGGCTTCTCTAAAGTAAAATAACCCTGTTTCGATATTTTCCCGATTCTAAATATTCTAGTTTCAAATGGACCATCATTGCCAGGATCTGATGTTGCCGAGCTCCAAAGATTGCCTGATTCATCAAAGACTAGATCTGCAATGTTTCTCTTTTCAGGCATCTGTTCTAATAGCGTGAGGCTATAAGAACCCACCACTTTGACATCATCCTCTTGTACGTTATAATCTGCATGAAACAATGTAGATGGCCTAGTATTCGATCCTCTGTCGCCATAAAATATTTTAATATTTTCATCGCTTTCAAATAGAGCAACACCCTCAAGGTTCATGGATTTATTTAACCCTGGCAGTTTAAACTTTTTCTCTATTTTTATTTGCTCTGCAGTCTCATCTAAAACAATTCTATAACACACTCCCGTACTTTCCATTACGATATATTGGTTTTTGCTATTAGGAATCGAATATATTGCTTCTAGATCGTATGGCAATAATGAATTTGGCCAGATAAGCTCTCTCAATTGATAAGTCTCAGAAAGAAGACTAATTCGCGGCTGACCATTCAATTTATTATCATGAACTACGATCCACTTATCTTTAAAAGAAGATACTCCACTGATAGAATGAATTCGCTTTTCACTAATCGTTATCCATCTACTGTTCTCACAACCAAAAAATGATATAGACACACAGAATGCAATGAAAGAAGCAACAATATTTTTTGTTGTTTTGGCTGGCATAGAATTAGGTGACCGCCTTTTTATAAGCTAGCGGTCAACATCATGTATATAAAAGTCAATAGGTTGTTGTCTGACTCTGGGTTGTATAAAGCAAATCCAATCTCTGAAGTGAGTTCATCACTAAACTTTTTTTTCACAATCAAGTCTAGCTCACTACCATATTGCTCACTCCCGTCATAGCTGCCAAAACTATGCATCGCCACTAATAAATTTGAGTTAGCTAAAAAGTTAAGTTTCCCTTTTAGGTTTAGCTCTTGAAGCCCTTGATGCTTATGCCCAAAATACTTTTTATGTAAGCCGTAATCATAATACCCGTGGTGTTTGTGACGTGCGCCAAAATATTTAGAAAAACCCTCTAGTTCATCTGTCTTTGCATCATCACCAGAAATAAGATCAACACCAATTTTAATAGACCTTAGCCACTCAAATTGTTTAGCTGTATATCCTAGGTTTAGCGACAACATGCTCGCGCTTATATGATTGCTTGACTGCATTGCAAGCTCCCCCTCAAAAAGAAGAGAGCCTTTTTCCAAGTCTGCCCGACAGCCAACCATGTTGTAAGAGGCGTTATCTTGAGCTTGTTGATAGTTAATAATATATGGCTCTATCCTGGATCCACCCTCCAACTTGGAGAGGCTGACATTCCAATACACCCCACTTAATACATGGTCTCTGCTATCATCACGTTCGGTATTATAAGATTCCACTACAGGAAGAGTAAATAATAATCTCTCACCAAATCTGGTTTTTCTTTTAACCAATATTCCTTCAAAGCTTCTCCCAGTATTGTTCCAGTTGTTTTTTGCAATTATTCTTTGATTGCCGAGCGCCAGCTCAAACCTTCCAATTTGATAAGTCCGCCGACCCGTGTTGTATGTAAAATAGACTTGATGCAACGTTGGGCTAAGTGTTCTTCCAGTTATGCCAGCACTATTATCTTCTGCTCCAAGTACCCGAGAATCCTGGATTATGAAATAGCCGTTTATCTTTTCACCCAAAATATCAAGACCGATTCGGGACCGCATTTCTGAAAATGAAGACAACTTATCCGCTTCAACTTCATCTGATGTATCTGTTTTTAAACGATAGCGAAGGTTTGCAGACCAGTTGTAATCCGCACATAAACTATGCTCTACTAAAATAAGAGCAATTGCCGCAAAACAAAACCGAGCGATTGCATTATTATAGGCCATTGTTAATATCCATTAGTTAGTCAGGGGTTTGATGAGTTTAATTTAGTTAGTATATGTGTCTAATGAACTCTAAAACATTAGAGTTTATTTGGACGGGCGATAGCCAATTTCCTCATATGGGTTCAACATAGTAGTGGTTATATTTTTTAGGTGGCCGCCAACTCTTTTTAGATATCTTGCATATAGTGTAACGGCTGCAGCTTCTTTTTGGTCTGTGTATTGCTTATTTCCAGAAATAGTATCATTGACAATTTTATCAGACATGTTGGAGAATGACTTTCTGTATGATTTTAATAACTTATCTGCAAGCTCTTCATCTTGTTTTTCTATTGCCCTAAGGGTGTTAGAAAATCGTGATTGAATGTCATCCTCGATCTCTTTTAAGGGCCCTAGGCAATCTTCCGAGACCAGAGGGTCTGGATAGTGTATAGCTAGATCTAAAATATTTTTTGTATAGTCACCGAGTCTTTCGACGTCTACAACAATATTTAATAAAACCAAACCATTTGGTAGATCTTCTATTCTTTGGGTTACAGAAAAGTGAGTTACTACTTTTTTCCTCACACTTTTTTGATATTGATTTATTTCTCTATCTCTTTTTTTAAGATTTTTTAAAGTTTTAATTTTTTCTCCCCTTCTGAGGTAGTTAATTGCTGCACTAAACATTTCATTGGATAAAAGCATCATCTCAAAAGATTCATCCCACGCTTGAGACAAAAGATCTTCAGATCTCCACAATGAAATGACTTTATCAAACATAGCCATATGATATATTCCTGTTCATGATAGTATTGTTTATGTACTTACCAATATAATTAATAATGGTACAATAACAAAGATGCTAACAAGATACAAAACTGGGATTAGTTTATTTTCCACTGCTTTTTCTGCAATGTTTTCTGCACAATAAATCGGTATTTCTCGTAAAAATGGTAGACCATAGATGATTAAAATTCCTACAATGTTAAAAATCAAATGGCTTATTGCCGCAATTAAAGCGGAAACCGTACCAGTAAGAGAAGCCATTAGAGCAGTTATAGTCGTACCTATATTTGCTCCAAGCGTGAAAGGAAAAATCTGACGTAGAGTTAAAACCCCAGCTCCTGCAAGCGGGACAACAAGAGAGGTAGTTATGGATGAACTCTGCACCATAATCGTGATCAACACACCAAAGCTGACCGCTCTCAGTATAGTTTTAAATATGTACTGATCAAAAAATGCTTCAATTTTTTCAAGAACGAGGCTTCTTAGTAGTCTTACTAAGGCATAAAGCATCAAGAATGTGATTAAAACACTAACAACCAGGTAAAAGATATCGTTGTTAAATGTGAATCCCTCAACAAAGCGTGCTCCACTTTTTACCGCTATTTTTATGGGGCTCTTTGACTGTAAAACATCAATGTTATGAATTTTACCAAACAGCAAAGTTGCAAACCACTCGGATGTTCGTTGTATACCGTGGAAGGCAAGCTCAAGCGGGAACAATATAATTACGGAGAGCACATTAAAAAAATCATGAACGGTTGAAGCGGCAAATGCTCTTCTGAATTCGTTTCCCCGGTTTATGTGCCCCAAAGACACTATAGTATTGGTTACAGTTGTTCCTATGTTTGCACCCATTACCATTGGTATTGCGCCCGCTAGTGACAAGGCCCCGCTACTTACCATCCCCACAATTAATGAGGTAGTTGTGGAAGAGCTTTGAAATAAAACCGTTGAAAAGATTCCAATGAAAAGAGCAATGATAGGATTACTTGTTGTTTTAAAAATTGAATCGGCAACCTCAGCTCCCATGTGTTTTATAGCTGATGACATCCCATTAATTCCAACAAGGAACAAATATAAAGCAGCAATGACCCCAAGTATTTTCAGAGCAGTATTGGTTAGTTCTTTATTCATTTATTTCTGTTCACAAGTTAATAATCTATCTTAACAGAATTTTGTTAGAGTTTTATTAGTAGTTTTCATTCCGGCTATGCAACACAAATATCTAGTTTGTTAGTGCTTAAAACACCGGATACCTGTAAAAACCATTGAAAATCCATGTTCGTTACACGCATCAATCACTTCTTGATCTCTAATTGAACCACCAGGCTGAATTATCGTGCGGATTCCCGAACCTTTAATTGTGTCAATACTATCTCTAAAAGGGAAAAACGCATCTGATGCGAGTACTCCACCTTTTACCTTTTCTCCGCCTTTCCTGAGAGCCATATGGACAGCATCCACCCGACTAACCTGGCCGGCTCCAAGTCCAATCGTTGTTTTGTTTTTGGCGATTAAAATCCCATTCGACTTTGCATGTTTTAACACTTTCCAGGTGAAAATTGCAGTTTCGATATCTTTAAGCGACGGTTGCTTTATTGTAACAATATTTAAATCGTCAGGGGTTAATTGTTTTGTATCTTTATCTTGAACAAGGATACCACCATCAATATTTTTAATTTCAAGTAGGTTTTCTTTCTCCCCCATGTTTTTAATGGCTAAAACTCTTAAGTTTTTCTTCTTTTTAAACTCTATTATTGCTTCAGGATCAAAGCTGGGAGCAATGACTATTTCTACAAAGACCTTCATTATTTCTTCGGCCAACTGTTTTGAGCAATGCCGGTTCAGTGCGACAATACCACCAAATGCAGATATTGAATCTGCAGCAAAAGCGCGTTTATAAACATCAAGGAGGTCTTCGCCGATCGCGACACCACAGGGGTTTGCGTGTTTAACTATAACACAGGCTGGATCTTCAAACTCTTTGATACAAGCAAGGGCCCCGTCAGCATCCATCATGTTATTATAGGAAAGTTTTTTACCTTGATGAATGACCGCATTGAGGACGCTAGAAGAGGTATTTCCGGGTATAATATAAGCTGCAGCTTTTTGGTGTGGATTCTCCCCATAGCGCATTTCAGAATGTTTTTTAAAAGTCATAGATAAATTATCAGAGAGAGGCTCTTCTTTAAGATAATTGTGGATTATTGTATCGTACTGTGATGAATGGCCAAATGTTTTCGCCGAAAATTTTTGTCTAGTTTTAAACGATATGTACCCGCCCAATTCATTTAGCTCTTTGATTACCACCGAATAATCCTTTGGGTCGACCACGGATGTTACCCACCCCATATTTTTTGCTGCAGATCTCAACATTGTGGGACCACCGATGTCAATATTTTCTAGCGCTACAGCAAGATTGCGTTCATCTTTTGATATAGTTTCATGAAATGGATAGAGGTTACATACAACAAGATCAATCCATTTTATATTATGCTCAATTGATTCATCCTTGTGTCGATCCCGTAAGCCTAGAATACCCCCTTCAATCAACGGATTTATCGTTTTCACTCTCCCGTTCATTATCTCTGGGAAATTTGTGTATTTACTCACATCTAAAACTTCTATTTCTTCATCGCGTAGTATTTTTGCTGTACCTCCGGTAGATAAAATCTCAACATCGTGTTTAATGAGCTCCTCGATAAGTGGGAACAAGTTGGTTTTGTCAAAAACGGAAACAAGCGCACAGCTTATTTTGGTCTTTTTAGTATTTAATATTGGATTGTTAAGCATGTTTTTTTATCACCGCGAGCGTTAACCGGCTTTTGCAAATAAGATTTTTTATTTCATCTGTTATAACTATTTCCCATACCTGTATCTTTTTCCCTATTCTAACTGGTTCAGCCTTACCAAACACCCAACCATTTTTTACAGATTTTAAATGGCTAGCGTTTATTTCAATGCCGACAACTGCATGACTGTCAAGGTCTATGTTCTTTCCACCTCCCAGACTTCCAAGTGTTTCAGCTAGCGCAACACTCGCTCCGCCGTGTAAGAGTCCGAAAGGTTGTTTTGTTCTTTCGTCAACGGGCATTCGACCCTTAACGCAATCTTTTTCAAATTCTGTTATTTCTATTCCTAAAGTAGTAACAAGGGTGGAGTTTGTTATATTTCTTAATTCCTCTAGCATTATTAACCTCGCTTGCTGCTATTGAAAATTTCTATTGCCTCTAGAAAGGCAGCTCCTTCAAGCTGTTGCACTTTATATTTCAATGAATGAATTGTATCGCTCGGATTAACTTCACATTTTTTTTGAATCAGAATTGGCCCAGCGTCTAGCTCATCAGTTACAAAATGAATAGTGCAGCCGGTTTCTTTATCATTGTTTTCAATAACCTGTTCATGAACATTTGTGTCCATCCCACCAGAATATTTTGGAAGAAGAGAAGGATGTACATTTAAAACTTTGTTGTTCCAGTCAGCACAAAACCTTGTAGACAGGATTCTCATAAAACCAATTAGCAAAACAAGTTCGACATTGTATTTTTTTAAAACCGCGGATATTTCAGAATCAAAATCTTCTCTCTCTTTATTTTTATGTGGAATATATATGGAGGGGATTTCATTAATACGAGCTCTCTCAAGTATGTATGCTGTTTTCCTATTAGAAATTACAACAGCAACTTGGGCATCAACTTTTTCTGAATTTATGCCATCAATAATAAACTGTAGATCTGTCCCCTTTGTTGAGCCAATTACACCAAGTTTTATCATCTTAATGATTCTAAGTGTGCAATCCGTTTTTTTATTAATTTTCTAGTTCCAATATCTTCCCTGTGAAAAAGAGGCCCCTTAACGCAAGAAATTTCTTTCTCAGCAATTCTTTCAGCCTCATGAATTGAACTACCTTTTCCAACGCATGCGACAGTACGACTTCCTTCCTCAATCAGTTCGCCATCATTAACACCAACAGACGCAAAAAAAAGATTTTCCATGTTATTGACCGAAGAGACATCTATTCTTTCGCCCTTTGTGGGTTTTTCAGGGTAGCCCTCGGGAACAGCATACTTACAGACCGTAGCAATGTTTTCAAACTCAACTTCCGTAACGCTTAGCTTTTCATCGATGATTGCATTGCATATATCAACAAAATCTGTTTTGAGAATAGACAGAACGTTCATTGCCTCAGGATCTCCAAACCGAGCATTGTACTCTATTAGTTTTACTCCAGCTTTTGTTGCGATGAACCCCCCATAGAGTATGCCTTTGTATCCCTCATTGAATCTGTCTTTTAATGCTTCCGCTGTTTTTTCATTAATCATTCTAGCTGTTGCAATGTCATCGTCATTTAAAAAAGGGAGGGAGTGATTTGCGTCTGTGTACGTTCCCATTCCGCCAGTGTTTGGACCTAGGTCATTTTCATATGCTCTTTTGTGATCTTGAACAAGAGGCATGTGTTTTAAGCTGACTCCATCTGAAAAACTCATTAAAGAAAATTCTTCACCAATAAATTTCTCTTCAATTAAAAAAGACCCCCCTTTTTTCACAATTTCATGACAATATTGCAACGCATCCTCTTTTGAAAGTAAGTGTTCACCTGAAACTTTAACACCCTTCCCCCCAGCAAGACCGTCGTACTTCACAACATAATCATCTCCAAGATGCTCTAAGAATTCAGACGCACCTACTAGAGATTTAAAGCTTTTATACTTTGGCCCCCCTGGGATATTGTACTCATTTAATAAATTTCTAGTAAAAGTTTTTGAGGTTTCGATCTGTGCAAGTTCTTTTTTAGGTCCAATAACTTGTATGCCAATATCTAAGAGTTCATTAGATATACCCGCTTCCAAAGGGTTTTCAGGGCCAACTATTGCTAGAGAAATCTTTCTATCTTTCGCATACCGTGTAATCAAAGATGTATTGTTAATATCTTTTATAACAATTTCTTTGCATATTTGGCTTATTCCAGGATTAAGGTTTGTTCCTACACAAAATAGTTCATTTTCAGCTTTAGAATTACTAAGTGATTTTAGAATGGCATGTTCTCTGGCGCCTGAGCCAATTATTAATATTTTCCCTCCCATAACTATCTTTTTTCAAGTGGCTTATTTTCTATTTGCATCCGTGCGATTATTTTCAAGATTGGTTAAAAATTCTTTCGTAACGTTACCAGTGCAGTATGATCCTGAAAAAACAGAATCTTCAAACACTTTAATTTTAGGGTTTCCTGCGGTTGCAGATTGTTTTAAATCTTCAAGTTCTTGGTAGATAAGTTCATCAGCACCTATACGGTTTTTTATTTGGCGAACACTGCGTTTGTGAGCAATAAGTTCTTTTGTTGCAGGCATGTCAATCCCGTAGATGTTCTGGTATCGGATTGGAGGGGAGGCGGAAGCAAAATAAACCTTTTTAGCACCACAATGTTTAACCATTTCAATTATTTTTTTTGATGTGTGACCCCGGACAATAGAATCGTCAACAAGTAAGACGTTTTTATCCTTAAACTCAATCTCTATTGGGTTAAGCTTCTGTTTAACAGAGCGCTTTCTTATACTCTGTCCGGGCATTATAAATGTCCGCCCTATGTATCTATTTTTCATGAAGCCCTCTCTGTACTTTACCCCAAGTTTATAAGCTACTTGCATTGCTGCTGTTCTACTTGTGTCTGGTATTGGGATAACAACATCGATATCCAAATTATCATACTTTTTTAAAATCATTTTACCAAGTGAATCTCCCATTCTCAGTCTGGTTTTATGGACAGAAATAGAGTCAATTGTAGAGTCCGGCCTAGAAAAATATACGAACTCGAACAGACAGGGTGAATGTGGTTGTCCTCGAACAACCTTCTTCTTAATTAGATCACCGTTTTCCCCTATTATGATAGCCTGCCCTGGTTCTATATCGTTTAAAAAATCAAACCCCAATGCTGTTAAGGCGCTGCTTTCTGATGCAACCATATATGAATTTTTTTTCCTACCAAGTGCCAGCGGCCTAATGCCGTTTGCATCTCGGAATGCGATTAAACCTATCCCGGCAACAACCATTGTAACAGCAAAACCACCATAACACTGCTCATAAACACTCCTCAGCGCTTTAAAAACATGGAATGCTTTTAGCTTTCTGTAATTAGTTTTTGATAATTCATATGCAAAAAGATTAAGAAGAACCTCAGAATCAGATTTTGTATTGAATTGACAAAAATTTGTTTTTTCTAATTTAAGTCGTATCTCGCTGCTGTTTAATAATGTTCCATTATGGCCAAGTGTTATGTTGGCAGGATTAGATGTATAAAATGGTTGTGCTTCGCTGACATCGTCGGAACCGGCTGTCGGATATCTAACATGCCCTATTCCAATGTTGCCATTAAGGGACAAGATGTTGTCGTTAGTTTTGAATGCTTCGGTCACCAGTCCAAGGTCTTTATAGACATACATCTTTGATCCGTCCCATGTTGAAATACCAACAGCATCTTGACCTCGATGCTGGACTTGAATTAAAGCATCATATATGTAACCCCCAACGCTTTCTTTTTTATCATATATTCCAATGACCCCACACATTACATTCTGTCGGCTATTTTGGTAGAGAGACCAGTGTATTTTTGTGGGCTAAGGGACAAAAGCTTTTTTTTGTGGCTTTTTGATAAATCTAAACCTTGGATAAATTTCTTAAGTAACTGATTGTCAATATTTTCTCCGCGAGTGAGGTTTTTTAACTTTTCATAAGCATCATGTCGTCCATCCCTGCGCAACACTGTCTGGATTGCTTCTCCTAAAACCTCCCAATGTTTATTTAGTTCATCCATAGTCCTGTTTATGTTTAAAGAAATCCTTGAGATACCTTTTAAAATACTTTTTATCGACACTAGTGAATATCCAAGAGCAATGCCTTGATTTCTTAATACTGTTGAGTCCGTCAAGTCTCGTTGCATCCTTGATATCGGTAGTTTTTGGGACATATGACTTAGTAGCGCGTTAGATATACCAATGTTGCCTTCAGCATTTTCAAACTGTATAGGGTTCACTTTATGAGGCATCGTTGAGGACCCAACCTCACCGCCCAATTTTTTTTGTGAAATAATTCCTCTGCTTATATATAGCCACATGTCTTGGCATAGATCCTTTAATATGAGATTTAAGCGTAGAACGTTTTGGTAGCTTTCCGCGATGCTATCGTGAGGTTCAATTTGGGTTGTTACTAAGTTAGGTCTCAAGCCAAGAGAAGCCACAAATTTGGAAGTAAATTTAAACCAGTCGACAGATGCAAAGGCGATATTGTGTGCGGACCATGTTCCTGTTGCGCCGCTCATCTTTGCAAGCAAAGTACCTTTTTTCAGTTTAACAATTTGTCGTTCAATACGATTGTAAAAAACACGTATCTCTTTTCCAAAAGTAGTGGGTGTTGCGGGCTGGCCATGTGTTAACGATAGCATAGGCGACTTCCTATGTTCTCTTATTAGATCTAATAGTTTTCTTTGGAGGGATAAAGCCGATGGCAGATAAACCTTTTCTAATGCATGCTTCCACATTAGTGAGTATGAGATATTATTTACGTCTTCAGACGTGAGTGCAAAATGAATCCATGGGTGTAGAGAACTACGTGTTTTATCTTGAATATAGTACTCAATCGCTTTTACATCATGGTTAATCTTCTTTTCTATTTCTTTTATTTCCTTAGCTGCGTTGAGGTCAAAGCTTTGGTATAATTTTCTCAATTTGCTTTGTTCTTTACCGTCTATAAGCAGTCGTTTTCTAATTTCTTTTTGCTTAGCAAGAGCCAGAAGGTATTCAACCTCAACATATATTCTATATTGCATTAATGCAGCTTCAGAGAAGTATGCATTAAGTTCTTTAGCGCTGCTGTAATAACGTCCGTCTAGAGGAGATAATGCTCCAAGATCGCTAAACACCAAAAATCCGTTTTACAGCAAGAGCGCAGTTTCCAGGGTCAATCACCGTAAGGACTGGTGTCTTACTTGGCATTTGAAGTGTTGAATGAATATTAACAAGCATGTCTGCCTTATCAGAAAAAGGAGGGCAACCTATGGTTGGGAATTTAGAATTTGCAGCTACAAACCCAGATAGCGCATTAGATCTACCAGCTATGGTAATGTATACTAGTTTACCAGCGTCTTTGTTTTCTTCTAGTATTTTTAAAACCTTTTGCGGCTCTTTGTGGGCTGAAGCAGCATGTTGCTCCCATTTAATACTGTACTTATCTAGGTCACTTGTTATTTTTTTTGCATGTGGTCCATCAGACGTAGAACCCATTATAATTACTACCTTCATATTTTGTCCTTTAGGTTATCATTAATTCTGTCGTTTATAGATCTTTCAGATCCAGGGAAAGGGAAAAGCCCCCCAGTTATTTTTTCGTATAAATATATATAACGACTCGATAGTTCTGTTACAAGATTTTCAGGCGCATCGGGAAGATTTTTATCATTATAAGGATCACAATTATTTACAAACCAAAGACGTAAAAATTCTTTGTCTATATTTTGTGGCTCTTTACCAGACTTCATTCTCTCATCATATGTATCACTAACCCAGTAGCGACTTGAGTCTGGTGTATGAATTTCGTCAATCAAAACAATATCACCGTTGGCATCACGCCCCATTTCATATTTAGTATCTACCAATATCATCCCATGCTCAGCTGCCTTTTTTTCTCCAAAATTGAAAAGCTCAAGCGCTTTTTCGCTACAGTATCTCCAGTCTTCTTCGTTCATCCATCCTTCATTCACTATATCTTCTGGAGATATCGGCCTATCGTGATGTTCCTCTTTTGTGGTTGGTGTTAACATGTTGCTTTTTAGCTTTTGATTTTTCTCTAATCCCTCTGGTAGGGTATTGCCGCAATAATTGCGATCACCGTTTTTGTACACGGTCCAGAGCGAAGTACTTGTGCTACCAGTTATGTAGCCTCTCACAACAAATTCGATGGGGAAAACCTGACACTTTTTTGCGACAGTCACGTTTGGATCAGGGATATCCAAAACATGGTTTGGTATTATGTCTTTAGTTTGCTCAAACCACCATGCGCTTGTAAGGTTTAGAACTTGACCTTTAAATGGTATCGAAGCTAGAACGCGATCAAATGCGCTTTGCCTATCAGTAGTTATAAGAATTATTTTTTCGTTATATTCGTACTGGTCTCTTACCTTTCCTTTTTTTTTGATGCCTTTATTTAGGCTGGTTTCGGTTAATGTATTTTTAAGTTCTTTTATTATTCTTGGTTTATAATGTTCAGTTGATTTTATAGCATTCATGTGATAGAGGGTTGTGTATAATGTTTGTGTTTAATATTTCATGTATTTTGCTTCGAATATTACTTTCATTAGATGATAGATTCCATACTACTCCGCTAGTTATTTTTCTTATTCCAGATATGCCAAATCTTTCCCTGAGAGATTCAAGTTTTATCCGGCCATATATATCTTCTTTTTGCCTCACTAATATGGATACAGTGTTGTCATCTTTAATTCTTTTGCCGATGTATTCTTTATTCGAATTAAAAAGCTCACCCGATTTAAATATCTCTTCCATAATATTTTCGCTGCTCCCATCTGTCTCTATTTCCCAATGTTGCTGTCTAACAATCGAGATGTTATGACCTAAACCTTTTAAGGCAGTTGAGACAGAAACTTCTTCATTATCGGTTATAATAAGGTTGATCAAGAGCTCCTCTGACGCCTTATTCAATGAAAACTTTCTTAAGTTATAATCTAGGTCTAGATTTAGATCAAGGTGTTGATTCGCAACTGGGTTTCCAATTTCAATAAATTCTTTAATCGATGAGAAGATAACATCGCCTTGCTCGGTTCTTTCAGGATGTGGCATCATAGCCATCACGTTCCCAGCTGCATTAGAAATTGCCGCGATATTTAGGACAGAGCCATTTGGATTTGTTGGGAATTCATTTAGTACCTCTCCGTACCTATCACAATATTGGTAGAGCACTTGTTCGTTTTTAATCATTTGCTTCAAAAGACCATCGGGAATTAAAAATCGCCCTTCAGCATGAGCAACAGGGACAGTTAAATGTTCGTATTGTTTTAAGTGCCTAGTGAATGCTGACCTTTCAGGTAGAGCAGAAAGCCTCATGTTTACCCATGTATTATAATACCCCACACCAACAACTTTACCGTTTTTGATTCTTTTGTTATCTGTGAGAGCAATTGAGCACTGATTGCCTTTTAACCCAGGTACCATCCCGCTTTCAACGAGTATCTGTGCGCCATTGCAGATACCTAAAATAGGCTTACCAGCTTTACATTCAATTTTAAGCTGTTTCATTATTGGTTCCAGTGCAGCAATGATACCCGCCCTCGAACGGTCTTCATAAGAAAACCCGCCAACAATGATATAACCGTCAAGTTCGGACAAATATCTTGGTCTATCGTTCCATAAAAAATCTACCGGAGTAAGACCTACGCGTGTGCAAGCCATAGACGTTTCTCTTTCTGTATTAGACCCTGGAAATTGTATTATACCTATTTTTATTTTCATTGATTTTGCTTTAAAACAAATCTTTTATTTCCCTCTGTGATTAACCCTATTTCAAAAATAGGATAGTGATCTTTAATTATCTTTTTCAGTTTAAGAGCTTCAACTGGGTTAACTATTACCACCATTCCAATACCCATGTTGAATGCACGATACATCTCTTTCTGGCTAATATCACCAATCTTTTGCATCACGTCAAATATTCTTAAGATCGGCCAGCTCCCACCATTTATGACCGCATTGCAATTTCCTGGTAATATCCTAGGGACGTTTTCTAAAAGACCCCCACCAGTGATATGAGCAATCCCCTTAATGAGAACTCCATTTTCAAGCAATGCTAGAATAGGGTTAGTATAGTTAATATGGGGCTCTAAGAGCGTTTCCCCAATATTCTTTTTTAGATCTGAATGAGAGTCGGTTACCTTGTATCCTCCAATATCAAAAAATATTTTTCTAGCCAGTGAAAATCCGTTTGTATGTAAGCCACTTGATGGCAACCCGAAAATAAGATCGCCAGGGTTTACTTTTGATCCATCAATTATTTTATCTTTTTCTACAATTCCCGTTATTACACCAACTAGGTCATGTTCACCTGGGAGATAAGTGTCTGGCATCTCCGCAGTTTCACCGCCGACAAGTGAAACACCCGTGCTCTTGCATGCACCCACGATCCCAGAAACAATTTCTTTAATTACTTCCGGCTTTAACTTATCGTTGGCAATGTAATCTAGAAATGTTAATGGTGTAGCACCCATAACTATTATGTCGTTGGCACAAGCGCTCAATAGATCAATCCCGATAGTGTTGAACATGTTGAGCTTGCGGGCAATGATTGTTTTTGTTCCTACTCCATCAATACTTTGAACCATTACAGGATCCTTATAATTGCTCAAAAGAGACTTAAGTCGAAACAGAGAACCAAAGCTTCCAATGCCAGTAAGAACGTTGTTCGTAAAGGTAGTTCCTACTATTTCTTTTATATTCTCAACTGCTTCATTGCCAGCATCAATATCTACACCAGCTGATTTATAATCTATTTTGCTCATTTTTATGATTTATGGTTTCATGTCCAGTATTAAATTTTTTCTCTTAATCCATTTTCCCAGCTAGTTTTAGCTTGCACCACAGGAAGGTCAATCAAACTGTTTATCTGAATATTGGCCCCACCTGTTTTGCCTATTATATGCGCTTTAACGTTAAACGCACGTAGTACAGAGCGTACAGCTGCAATTTTATTGGTCGACACTTCAATTACAAAACCTCCTGTTTCTGAAAAGAAAACCTTTTCAGATCTCAGATTTTCTTTTATACGTATACTACAGCCTATTTCTTTTTCGAATGTCATCTCTGCAATAGAAACTGCAATCCCTCCATCAGATATATCATGACAACAAAGAATCAGTTCTTTATCTGCAAGCTCTGTAACAGCAAATATTTGGTCTCTCACCTCTTTAAGATTTGGTTTTGGAATATTTGCACCCAACTCACCGTAAAGGCTGTAGTATAATGAGCCACCAAGCTCGTCTTTTCTTTTGCCTATCATGATTATGGTGCTACCACTGTTTTGAAATGACATTGGAACTGATTTCGTTATGTCGTTTATTTTCCCGAGGCAGCTTATTATGGGGCTTGCAGGGATCGAGGTGTTTTTTCCCTCATTATAAAAACTGACATTCCCCGCGATTATTGGGGTTGGTCTCTCTGGATATTCCTTTAATGTAATTGTTTGACATGCATCAGCTACACCCCGTGCACTTTCAACAAATTCCCACATTTGTTCGGGCTTTTCTGGATTTCCAAAACAAAGGCAGTCTGTCACCGCATGTGGTGTCGCTCCAACAGAGGCTACATTTCTCATAGACTCAACTACAGCGTTTACACCGCACCAATAAGGGCTTAACAAGCCATATCTAGGATTGTGGTCTGTTGAAAGTGCTATGCCTGTTTTTCTAATTTCTTCTGGATAGTTTTCAGAGTTGAAGGGCGCAAGCACACCAGAATCTGCAATGCCTGCTTCTAAATGAACACGACCCTGAACTTGCTTGTCGTAATTTTCATATATAGGCTCTCTGCTAGCTATATTTTCATGTGAAAGTATGTCTATTAAAAGCGCTCCATAGTCAGATGGTTTTTCCAGGTTTGGTTCGGAGAAACCTTGTTCCGGTGGTTTGTATTTTCTGTCGTATAAAAATCCCTTTGTTACCTGATCTGCTGGAGCGTTCACTATCTCTTCAGAGCCATCGTAAACAATGTACTGCCCGTCGCTTCTTATTTCTCCAACTACTGAAGCCATTGCACCTTGGCTTACTCTTGGGAGGTCAAAAGATTCATTGTAGTGTTTTAAAATCGAATTACTGACTTCTTTTGGACATACCCACATAAACCTTTCCTGGGTCTCGCTACATAGATAGACTGATGGGTGTAGGTTTGGTAACCCTATATGTATTTTATCCATCCATACACTTGCGCCATAGCCAGCAGTTTCTGCTAGTTCAACACTTGCGCAGGCAACCCCGCCAGCTCCAAGGTCTTTAAATCCAACCTTGTGAATCATGTTGTTGTCTTGAAAGTGCTTAAATAAAGAATATGTAGATTTTAGGAGGTGTCGCTCTAAAAATGCATTTGGTTCTTGAACTGCGCCTTTGTTTTTTTCTTTTTTATCTTCTTCCAGTTCTAAAGAAGCAAAGCTAGCTCCTCCAAAACCGCTGTTGTCCGTTGGTTTTCCAACTAATATCAAATCAAAACCGTCTGCATTTTTTGGAGCGTATGAGTGAATGACATGATCTTCTCGCACAACCCCTAAAGTAACGATGGTTACCAAGCAATTTTCGTTATACCCTCCGTTAAAGTACAGGTCTCCTCCTAAATTTGGGATACCGAGTGGATTACCGTATCCGGCTACACCTGAAACGACCCCATCATAGATCCATTTCGTTTTATTTTTATCAATATCCCCAAATCTAAAAGAATCTGTACATCCAATGACCTCAGCTCCCATACACATTACATCTCTAACATTCCCACCAACACCAGTAGCCGCACCTTCATATGGAACTATTTGAGATGGATGATTATGTGACTCGTGGCTCATTACGATACACCAACGGTTGCCCTTTTTGTCTGTTACAACAGATACAACTCCAGCGTCTTCTTTTGCGCCTAAAATGACATCGGGGCTTTCATTTGTAAATTGTTTCAAGTGAGTCCTGCTACTTTTATAGCTACAATGCTCAGAGCCTTGGATTGAAAACAGGACGAGCTCGGAAATAGAGGGTGGTCTCCCCAGCATTTTATTCTGTATTTTCAATGCCTCATCTGGGGTTAGCGATATATCTAGGCTGAGAAGAGTTTTTTTTATATCATCAGTAGATAATGTTGAAAAATCTATTACTTCTTTCGTGAACGGCACTATCTTATGACGGTTTCGTGCCGCTGTGGGCCAACAGAAATTATCTTAATGGGACAGTTAACTTCCTCCTCAATGAAGCGGATGTACTGTTTTAGTGTTTCCGGGAAATAATTATAACCCTTTTCCCAAATATGATCGGGAATGCTTTCCCAACCTTTCACTTCTGAGTATATTGGTTTCGCTTTGCGAAAATCAGTCAAGCTAGCAGGAATTTCATTTATTTTTGTTTTACCAATGCCGTAGCTAGTGCATGCTTTAATAGATTCAAAGCCGCTCAAGACATCTAATTTTGTTAGCGCTATTTCAGTTAGGCCATTTACGCGAACCGCTTGCCTTATCTGGACTAGGTCAATCCAGCCAACACGCCTTGGTCTGCCTGTTGTTGTGCCAAATTCTGACCCTTTTTTACGTAATACTTCAGCCCTATCTCCAAGTATTTCGGATGGCAACGGTCCATCACCAACTCTGCTTAAATATGCTTTTACAACACCGATAATTCGATCAATATGCCGAAAACTGACACCTGTCCCTGTGGAAATATGGCCAGCTGCGGTATTAGAAGATGTTGTGTATGGATATATTCCATGGTCAACATCTAGGCTTATACCTTGGGCTCCCTCAAACAATATTGATTTTTTGCTGCCCAAAGCATTGTAGAGCTCAACAGAGGTGTCAAAAATATATGGTTGTAATTGTTCACCAAATCCAGAGTATTTATCAAAAATTTCTTCTTTTGTAATTTCCAGCTTACCATTAAAAACTTTTTCAATTAGAGCTTTTGAAAAGTAGTACCCCTTTTCAAGCTTCTCCTTAAACAAATCAGGCTCTAACAGGTCTACCATTCGTATGCCGTTACGAAACATTTTATCTGCGTAAACAGGAGCTATCCCTCTTCGTGTGCTGTCAGCAGCAAGCTTTCCCTGGTGGTTGGATAGAGCGCTGTCAAGCGTAATGTGATAAGGCATTATAACATGAGCTCGGTCGCTCACCATAAGCTTTGGGGTCACACCTTTACCTTTAATGTATGCTATTTCGTCCAACAGAACTTTTGGGTCAATAACAACTCCGTTGCCTATTATTGACATAGGCTTTCCATATATTATACCTGAAGGTATCAAGTGAAGCTTGTAGGTTTTGCCATCTACAATAACAGTATGACCCGCATTATTACCTCCATGGAACCTGACAACATAGTCGCAAAACCCAGCAAAATAGTCTGTAATTTTACCCTTGCCTTCGTCGCCCCACTGAGCACCAACAATTGCGGTTATTTTAGATGACTTTTTTGACACAGATATATAAAAATAGTAATTGAGATGTTTAAAAAAAATTGACGCACCACGCCGTAGAGGTTACAAAAAAAAATAATCAAACCAAAAGTCAGAAACACAAATTATGCCACTGCCTAATACTCCTTTTCGCCTGTTGCTTTTTTGTACTTTTTCTTTCCCCAGGAAACGAGTTTCTTTAATGGGGGAAAATAATCTGCGAGAATAACTAGACCAGGGATTCCAAAAACCCATCCCTGAAATATCGGTATCAAACCACCAATTAAGCCAACCATGACCAGGGTAAGGCCCAGCGTAATCCTAACAGCGTGTTTAATCATTGACTAATTAACTCACTCTGTAACAGAATTCTCAATTCGTTATCCTTTTCCAAGCTGTTTTCATCTAGAAAGTTCAATACCAAATCATTAATCAAAGGCAATGACTTTTTTGGGCGCAATGTTCCAACATCCATAAACAAATTGACAATCGGAGACATTAAAGGAATATCTGTGTAGTCTAAATGGAGAGTGTTTTTTATAAATAGGCGATATTTATTTTCGGTTGAATTCTTCAATAGACCATCAAGTTTCAAATAGTTTGTTGGGTAGCCTGAATCATTCCAATTTGGTCTTCCAACAAATAAGAGGGGAACTTTAAGGCCAGAATCGATCACAAAATCTGGAAGTGGGCTCGTCCAGCTATCAAGAACAAAGCATGATTTTATGCGCTTATCTTGAAAGGCTGCAAATGTTGCTGTTGCTCCGCCAAACGAGTGCCCACCGACTGAAATGTTATCAAGATTAAGGTTTTGACTCAACTCTGAGGTTATGTAGCCTAGATTTAAACGAGATAACCAATTCATTACAAAAATTACATCTAACATTCGAGTTGTCATCTGCTTGTTCCTTATAGCTACACTATCGGGGTGTCCTGTTATTTCAGATCTATAGCTGGCAAAGCGTCCGTCTGGGAAAATTGTTAAGTTCGAATCATAACTATGGTCAAGAGCAAAAACTACATATCCATTACTAGCCAGGTGTTCATATAAATTTTGATGTAAGAATCGGGACCCGGTTATACCATGAGAAAAAATTACAACCGGGAGACCATTTTCTGATTCTATGCAATTTAAATCTAAATAGCTGTTTGTTTTTACTCTTTCCAAGTGGTTTGTTGTAAATGCGGGTATCCCTCCGGCGGATGCGAGTGCCGGGGAGCGTAACTCCATAAAATCCATATAGTTCTCAGGCTTATTTGTCGGCTTCATATTAGAAGGATACCAGGCCTGGAGCATTAGCTCTCTATAATCGTTAAGATCTTTTTTGGTGAACCATTCAAAGCGAGTTGAGTCAACTATGTGAAAACTCTCTGTACCAATATTAAAAGGGCCATGAGGTATGGGGAGTTTGAATACTGGCAAGGCCCAAGGGACAATGGTTGCAATAACAAACCAAACAAAAATAACTGTTTTATGCAACGACGCACTTTTTTTACTGTGACCATACTTATAAACCAAAAACACTAACGGTAAAAGGTATATTGCAGGTAACAATTGCCACCGAAAACCACTATCAAAAAACTGCGCTATTGCAACCAGAATAGCAAAAAATAAAAAATAAATTGCATTTCTCCTGTTGTCCAACAGCATCAAGAAAGAGATAGATATAAATATAGATAGCAATAAAAATATTTCTAGAGTTTCCATGAGTTTTGTGTTGGTAAATTAAATTTATAAAATACTGTGGCTAACATTACAATGAAATTCGAAAAACTACTTTTTAAAAAACTATCCAAATCCGAAATGTTGCTTAGGTCAAAAGCCTTTTATAATGAAATTAAAAAGAGAAGAACGGTGAGAGACTTCTCAAGTGAAAAAGTGCCAATTGAGGTAGTAGTAAATGCAATAAAAAGTGCATCTACAGCACCATCAGGGGCTAATAAGCAACCATGGCATTTCGCAGTTGTTGCAGATGCTAAAACAAAAAAACAAATTAGAGTTGCTGCTGAAAAAGAAGAAAAAGCGTTCTATGATTACAGAGCATCTCAAGAATGGCTTGATGATCTCAAGCCTTTAGGGACAAACTATAAAAAACAATTTCTAGAAACCGCTCCGTACCTGATAGTTGTATTCAAAAAAAACTATGAAATGAAAAATAAAAAGCAGAAAAAAAATTATTATGTCAACGAATCGGTTGGAATAGCGTCTGGAGTTTTACTATCGGCACTCCACCATTCAGGCCTAGCTACCTTAACGCATACACCATCACCCATGGGTTTTCTAGAAAAAATACTTGGTCGTCCAAGCAATGAAAAGGCAGTGTTGTTAATACCAGTTGGCTATGCATCTGGTGCAGCAAAAGTGCCATGCATTGAAAAAAAAGACTTCAGCTCGGTGTGTACAATATTTTAATTTAAAAATATGTCAATAAGAATCTTAATTACAGGAGGAACTTTCGATAAGGATTATGATGAGATAACGGGCAAGCTCTATTTTAACGACACACACATGAATGAAATCCTAGAACTTGGTCGTTCAAAGTTAGATGTGAAAATAAAAAAGTTGATGTTGATTGACAGTCTTGAGATGACCAGTGATGACAGAAAACTGATTCTAGAAAGCTGTAAGTCTGTAAAAGAAAAGCAAATTGTCATAACCCACGGCACAGATACAATGAAAGAAACCGCTGGTCTTGTGGCAGGCGAAGGACTAGAAAAAACCATCGTTTTCACAGGTGCTATGATCCCATATAAGTTTGGGAGCAGCGATGGTCTCTTTAATTTAGGTGGAGCACTTTCTTTCGTCCAGACACTTCCCAACGGAGTTTACGTTGCAATGAATGGGCGCTGCTTTAAGTGGCATGATGTACAAAAAAACAAAAAAACGGGGGTTTTTGAATACATCGAGGATTAGTTTTATTTTAACTCCGCTGTTGTTACATTTAAAAAATGAAACCAAGCCGTATTCATTCGTGGAACATTACGCCAAAAGAGGCGGAGGCTGTTCAGATAAATCTTAGGCAGAAAGTTAGCCTAGTCCCTTATTGTGAAAAGTTTACAACTGTTGCCGGGACAGGGGTAGTATTTGATCCCCAAAAAAATGTGGTCAGAGCATCTGTCATTGTTTTAAGCTACCCACAGTTTACTATTATTGAACAATACAGCACAGCTGAAGAAATCAGATTTCCTTATATATCTGGCATGCTGGCTTTCAGGGAGGGCGCGGTTTTAATGAAGCTGTTTAGGAAGATTGCTAGCGACGTTGATCTTGTTGTTTTTCATGGTCATGGGCAAGCGCACCCTAGAAAATTTGGATTAGCAAGCCATCTAGGGGTATTGTTGGACATTCCCTCTGTAGGAGTTTCGGATAAAATTTTAGTTGGTCAGTACTCTGAAATCGGCACCAGAAAAGGCGAAGTTTCTAAAATTTTTCATGAATCAATAGAAGTCGGAGCTGCGTTAATTACAAAAGAGTACAAAAAGCCTGTTTTTATTTCAGCGGGTCACAAAATAGACACAAAATCATCCTTAAATATTGTACAGAAGCTAGTGACCAATTATAGACACCCAGAGCCACTAAGGTTGGCAAGGAAAGCGGTAAAAAACTTTTCAAGCGGCAAGCAAATAGAAATACAAAGAAGGACGGTTGATGAGCAGACCTCACTGTTTTAGCTTGTGGTCAATTTAGGTGTTTGTAGATTTTATAAAAAAGCTGCATGATTTATAGGGTCACATATAGTAAGGAGTAAAAGTAGACTAATGAAGCAAAAAATTTTATACCACAACCCTAGGTGAGGGAAAAGTAGAGAAGCCGTGCAGCTTCTAAAGACCAAGGGTGTCGAGTTTAGTATAGTCGAATATCAAAAAAAAATAATTGCAGAAGATGAAATTTTGGAGATATCGAGGAAGCTAGGTTTGCGCCCTAAGGATTTTGTTCGGAAATCGGAAAGAGACTTTAAAGAAAATAATTTAATCGAATGTTTACAAGATGATCTTAGGATGGCCCAGGCTATGATCAAATACCCCAACATAATCGAGAGGCCAATATTTATAGTGGGTGGGAAAGCTGTGATAGCTCGCCCATCAGAAAAAATTTTTGAAATTCTAGAGTGACTACCTTTAAAAAGCGCATCGCTGCAATCGGAATCTGCCTATTCCTTGGTAGTTGTGACCCATTTGTAAGTGAGTTCACTAGTGAAGATCAGCCGATTGTCTTTACCGCCTCTAACATCTTGGAAGCCTCTGATGTCCCATATGACGGTGGTGGAATAAAAGCCCTCACTTGGAATATCAGATTTGGCTCGGGCAGAATGGCTTTCTTTGGTGATTCATGCGGGGATGAGGTAATATCTACAAATGATAACATTTCTTCTACGCTAGAGGCTATCGCGCACACCATCAATCAAATTGACGCAGACATCGTCTTTTTACAAGAGGTGGACATTGAATCAAAAAGGACTGGATATTGGGACCAGATGCAGTTTTTACTAGACAACACCTATCTGAATTATGGCCTATACGCTTCTATTTGGCAGGCAGATTATATACCTGCTGATGGCCTGGGACGCATAAATATGGGGAATGCAATTTTATCTCGCTACGAAATAAAAGATGGTGAGCGTATTCAGCTAAGCCTCAGGGAGGATCAATCAAGCTTGGTGCGTCATTTTTATCTCCGTAGAAATATATTAAAAGCTCAAATTCCATATTTTACAACTGAGAGTAGGAGCTTTTATGCGGTTAATATACACGCTACCGCATTCGCAACAGATGACACCAAAGAGCGGCACATCAATAAGTACCTTGAGGTATTAGAAGAGATTAACAGCAAGGGGGACATTTTCATAACTGGTGGTGATCTTAATGCTGTTCCTCCTGGCGCTATTACAGACTATTGCATCATCGACATGTGCCCTGGCGAGAGCTACCACACAAATGAATCAGAAAAATTTCATAAAGAGGGTAGTTATTTTAACAATTTCCCAGGCGAGTCAGATATTTTAGCACCCCTGTTTGAACAATTTTGTTCGGCAATTAAATTGTCGGACACCAATAACCCGGTTCATTTCACACACGCTCCTAGCACAAGCACAGTGCAGGGAGGAGGGGTAAACCGGCATGACAGGAAGCTTGATTATCTGTTTACAAATCGATTCTGGGAAGACGGACTCAGCTACACCCACCAGGGGGCATGGCAATTAAGCGATCACATGCCAGTGAGCGGGGTGTTTAAGCTGGTAAGCTATTAGCTATATGTACAAAAACTTTTTACGGTCTGTAGTATTGGTATTTGGGTTGCTAAAGTCTGATCAATACAGAAACTGGGATACACACTCTGCCTATATGCTAAAGCCTCAAAGATGGGAGGTGGGGCTTTTCCAACCATTCCGCTATGGATACAGTGAAAACCTAGAGATCAGTACCCACCCATTATGGTTTTTTATTTTACCGAACATTGTGATAAAAAAGCCTGCTAGAGATCTGTTGGGGCATAAGGTTGCCAAGCGGATTACTGGGTATTACCCAACTCCGCTGCTTAATATGCTTTCAAGGTCTAATATAGGTGGTTTGATAGATCCAAATATTACAATGCCTCCCATGGTGGCGATATCAGGATCAATCATTTGTTCACAAGAGGTGAAAGGGTTTGATTATTCTCTAAAGGCGGGATTCGAAATTGGTCAGGTATTTGGAGAATTAGACTCCCGGTCAAACATTGATCTTCCGATGGTTTANCANAGGNTGGGTGTTTTTTTTAATGGGTGGGGAGTTTACGGCGGAGTAGACATTCAAAAAGAAGTGTTAAAAAGTACTAAAATACATATTGATTTCGACTTCAGGCTTCTGCCGGGGCTTTCAGCAAAAAACAAAGACCAGCAGTTCCGAATGTTTGAAGGCGAAAAATCTCTGGAACATAAATTATTAGTAATAATGAGCCTTTCAGAAAATATTAGATTTAAAACTGGCTATAAGCTTGTCGCTGGTGATTTTCCGTATGGCAAAGACGTTCGGATGTTGCCATATATACCGATGCTAGAAAGGTGGGTACCAATGATTGAGGTACAATGGAGTGGAGACATAAAATAAATGTACTCTCATAGTATTAACAGTGCGAATTATCAGTATCCGGATCCGCACCACTCAGTCAAAAAACAATCAAGTTTTTAAACAAGCAGAGGTTACTTCTAGGTTCTTATAAATTAATAATTGAGTGCTGTTTTTAGGCTAAATCATTAAAATATTTTATATCTTGACAACAATTTATTGTTAGGTTAGTTTCCTATTAGGTTTATGTGAGAGTAGTGCATTGGTTTTGCATGTGTATAGGTAGTTTAAATCCTGTTATACATAAGTCTTGGGATAAAAAAAACAATAATTCAANCATGGTGTAAGAGGCGCATCATTAAANGCCTCANAAATAATTAAATAATTCTTAATTGGAGAAAATGTAATGAAACAAATAATTAGACTATCATTTCTATTATTTTCTTTGTCAATCGCATTTCCGCAGACCTCAGGTAAGGTTGTTGGTGTTGTGAAAGGTGAGGACGGCACTCCACTGTATGGTGCAAACGTTTTTATTAAAGGGACAGCCCGTGGTGCATCTGCAGATGACCAAGGCGGATACCAGTTAATTGGTGTTACCGCAGGAACCTACACTGTCAGCGCTTCCTTTATCGGCTACTCTTCAGTTGATGTTGAAAATGTCCTTGTGCAGTCAAGCCTTACGACTACAGTTGACTTTACTCTTAAGCTAAGCTCAGTCGAGGGAGAGGTGGTTACTGTTATGGCTGAAAAACCCTTAATACAGGTTGATGAAACGTCATCTGTTACAAACCTAACCAGTCAAGATCTGAGATCAACTGGGGTTAGAGATTTAAATTCTATTCTTGCAACCGTTGCTGGTGTGGTTGTTCAAGACGATGAAGTTCACATTCGGGGTGGTAGAGACAATGAAGTTGCCTACTATCTTAATGGTGCATCTGTGACCAATGCTGGCAGCAGGAACAACATGGTTTATGCTCCAGTAGAGACCGTAGAAGAAATGCAGGTTCAGGTTGGAGGGTATGACGCAGAGGTTAGCGGTGCTAACTCAGGAGTCGTAAAAAGAAGACTTAAAGAGGGCACAGATACGTTTACTGGTTCTGTAAAACTTCAAAATGATGGTGGAGGAATTGGTAGCTTAGGAGGATCGCCAAATGAGCTACTTGGAGCCACTTCATTCGGTCACAGCAATACATTTGCCCAAGTAGGCGGTCCAATACCGGTTGGTATGGGAGCAAAATTTTACGCTGCGGTTGAGCTGAAATCTGAAGCTGATCCGTATGTTAAAGAATCAAAAGCATTCAACTTTTCTGGTCTGGGTGATGAATATGGCGCTAACTCAGCATATCCTGATACGTTTGATATTAGGTGGCAGGACGGATTCACCCCAGGTTCTGAAAACACAAACACTAACCTAACAGCAACCCTCACCTTAGAGCCAACAAGCGCTGCAAAGGTTAACATCGGTGTTGTATCTAACAACTCCGAGTGGAACTCTGGCGGCGGCATTATGTCTCAACTACGCTGGGCTGGTGCTGATATCAAGACCGTAAATGGCGACGCGGTTTCTGTCGATCCCCGTTATATGGTAAACAAATATAGTTCCACAATGCTTGTTGCTGAGCTATCATATTCTCTAAACGAGAGATCTTTGTTAAGATTATCAGCAAGCTCTCTAAATACAGATTACAACAATGAAGATTCCTGGTTTGGTACAGACTGGGAGAAGTGGGGAGATAGTCTGCATGTTCAAGGAATGTTGGGTGTTGCAGATAGTATTTGGTCGCCTTTTAAAGATCGATACTCACAGAAAAGCAGTTACCAGCACAACGGGATGTTCTTTTCTCGCCCCGGTACATTAGCAGGCACCTATTCTGAATCAAGCAATGACAAGACAGGTCTATCTGGAAGTTTCCAGACGATTCTAGGGAATCATGACATCAAAGTGGGCTTTGACTATGTAGGTAATACAATGCGAACCTATAACGTAGATCCAAGTGTGGCGATTTGGGCCGCAGATACAGCGTACGCAATGGCTAAATATGGGATTACATCCTACGGATCTCTCGAAGACATACCAACCTGGAGATACAGGGTGTATGCAGACGGTTACGGTTATGATCTCTACGGAAATGAATCAGACAATCGCACATTTTACTATTCAGACGTGGATGGTGTTAGCGATAGAGACACCATGTACATAGATGGTGCTAAAACCCCATCTGAAATGGGATTTTTTATTCAAGACAAAATTGAGCTTGATGATATTGTTATTAACGCAGGTTTAAGGATAGACATGCTTGATCCAGATGAGGAGACACTGGTTGCTATAGATTCTATTGAGCAATATGATCTATCTAAGTATATCAAAGAGTCAAGCTGGAAAGATATGGGCACATTTACAGAGGTCCAGCCTCGTATTGGAGTCTCCTTCCCGCTGACTGATAATACAAATGTATATGGGTACTACGGTCGTTTCTCACAGCTTGTAGACCTTAATTCCATGTATTACACCGCCTATGATTACAGAACGCAAATAGCTGTTGGTGGTAACTATTATGTTAACCCGATTGGTTTTGGTTTAGAGCCTGTCCGCACAACCCAATACGAAATTGGCTTTAAAAGGTCTTTTGGCGATATGGCAGCTTTGAAAGTGACAGGGTTCTATAAAAACCAGAAAGGGCTTGCCCAAGCCGATAAGGTAGTAGACCCCAAGGGAGAGCTTGCAGGTGCATATAACTATGTGAGGAACGGTGATTTTGCAACAACTCGGGGGCTGGAATTTGATTTCCAGACAAGAAGAACGAACGGATTCCTGGCAAGAGCAAACTATACTCTGTCGCAGGCAGAGGGAACTGGAAGCTCAAGAGCTGGTTACATATCAGCAGTTGACAGAGGCTCAGAGGTTCCGCAGATGGTTAACCCCCTTGATTTCAACCAAGAGCATACAGGTAGTGTATCTCTTGACTATGAGCTTTCGTCATCAAACATGATGCTCGATGGACTTGACATTAATCTTCTGTATACATTCTCGAGCGGACACGCTTACACATATGTATTCAGACCAGTTGGTGGACAGGTGAGCGCATATGATGCTGGTGTCGACTATATGTTTGACACGCGTAGTAGAGAGGCATTAGAGGCAATTAACTCTTCTACCACTCCTTGGAATTATAACTTAGATCTTAGAGTTGATAAAACCTTTAACCTTGCTGGATACGGACTAACTGTGTTTGCACGAGTTCGAAATCTCCTAGACGCAAGAAACGTGCTTAACGTTTACCAGGCTACTGGAAGCGCAGACGACGATGGCTTTATATCAGACGGTGTCTATAGTGGCGCTTTTGTGGACCTATGGGGCCAAGATACTGACGGCGATGGTGTTACTGACTACGAAGAAATGTACACAGCGATCAATATTGACAATGATGAGTCTTATAGGGTCTATACAGGTGAATACCTAGTAAGTTCTCCTAGACAGGCATTCCTTGGAATAGAATTAAACTTCTAAATAAATAATTGAAACATTAAAAATAGATGGGGAAATCCAAATGAAAAAATATAAACTAATAATTTTGGCTTGTTCGCTTCTCTACTCAGTTACTGCTAGAGAGATGCCGGGCATTAGTCTAGACAATGGTTCATCATCTGGATGGTCTAGGTTCCTAACCAAATCTGCGGCCTTAGATCAGTATAGCTTAATTAATATAGGGAATATGGAATACTGGGTATCGGAAGACGGAAAATCTTGTCATACGGCACAAGGTGGGTCAGGTGGTATCTACCCAAGAAGTACCGCGGGAGCCATATTTCAAGATGGGATTCTTGTTGGAGGTTATCAGGGAGGCGCCTTAAAGGTCTCTGGCCAGATTTACAGAATAGGTACTGTAGCGGGGTATATTGGTGCCAATGGTTTAGAAACTACGGGCGCCAGAATTTATCGAATCCGGAAAGACTGGGCTTCTTTAACACCAGCTATGGTTCGACAAGAAACTGCTGAATATTTTGAAACGCCTATTGGCTCTGTTACTGACGCCGATATGCAAGTTGTCCTAGACAATTATGCAACAGATTGGGCAGCATGGCCAACTCATCTAGGCGCCCCGTTCTATGATTTAGATAATGATGGTGTGTATGAGCCTGCTGATGGAGAGACACCCGGGGTTGCTAACGCTGATCAGGTTCTGTGGTTTGTCTGTAGTGATGCTGATCCAACAACAACAGCTGATCTATATGGTACCGAGCCGATGAACATTGAAATGCAAATGACTTTGTGGGGCTATAATCAGCCTGGTGCTGGCCTCGGTCAGATTGTCTTTAAGCAAACCAGAATTATTAACAGAAGCTCTGAAGATATTACCGATGCGTACATTTCACAGTGGTCTGATCCAGATCTCGGTGACTATGGTAATGATTTAGTTGGTGTGGATACATCACTAAGTTTGATGTATGCATACAATGGAGAGGTAGAAGATGCGCAATATTCTGCATTTGGTCTTGCTCCAGCAGCTATTGGATATGACTATTTTGCGGGGCCAAAGATACCAGGTGAGCCAACAGACACGGCAATATTTAATTTGCAGAAGCTACCAGGATATAAAAACATGCCTGCAACTAGTTTTGGCTACTTTAGCGCTGGTGGTACATATAGTGATCCAGGACCCTACGGCAATGTTGAAGCTGCAAGAGAATACTATAATTTGATGAGAGGCTATGCTCCCATAGATGATTTGGAAAATCCAACAGCATGGGTTGACGATAATGGAAATGCAACACTGTTCCCTTATGCGGGGGATCCTGTTACTGCAACTGGGCACGTAGACTCAAGTCCTGGCGATAGAAGAATGTTGATTAACTCAGGTCCATTTACACTTGCAGCTGGCGATACTCAAGACGTAGTTGAGGCTGTAATCGGTGGTCTTGGTGACAATCAATTATCTTCCATTACAGATATGAAATTTACAGATCAAGTCGCTCAGGCGCTATTTGATGATTTGTTCCAGTCTGTGCCATCAGCTCCTTCACCCCCTAGCGTCAGTGTCACAACTACTGAAGAATCTGTTGTTCTTAACTGGGGTGACGATTTAGATGCAATACTTGCTACAGAGTACGACAGCACCGCAGGTTATGTTTTCGAAGGATACAATGTTTACCAGCTTCCAACAGCAACATCTTCCTTAAGCGACGCTGTGAAGGTTGCTACATTTGACCTTGAAAATGGCGTCACTGAGATTTTAGGTAATGTGTTTGTTCCGGAGTACGGTACACAGGTTAGTATTCCTGTGCAAAATGGTTTAGACGTAGGTGTAAAGCGCTTTTTTGTTGCTGAGCAAGATTATACAACAGGAAAGCCACTATATGCGGGGTCTGAATACTATTTTGCTGTAACCGCATACAACTACAATCCAGCACCAGATCTGATTGAGGACAAAGCCCTTGAATCAGCAGCTGCTGTGTTGGCAATTGTTGTACAACCTCCGCCACCTGGAACAAGATATACCAGCCCCGCTGGAACAATGCTGACTTTTACCAAGTCAGGTGGTGAAAGCGATGGTCAAATCGAAGGTGTTGTTGTAGATCCCGGGAAGGTTACCGGCGATGATTACACTGTAGGTTTTGCTGTTAGCCCAGACCCAGATTGGACAGAGCCAATCTGGTACATGGAAAATAGCACGGGAACAAAGGTTCTTGATGATCAGGCCCAAATGGGCGACCTTTCTGACTATGACGACCAGTTAGTTGTCGATGGCTTAAAGGTTAAGGTTTCAGGTCCTCCTGTGGGTATTAACCCATACAGGGCTGGTGTTGCCTACGGTGATGGCTCCGCTACCTCAGCAACCTACNTAGCTGGATGGGATTTTACAGGCGACAGATGGATTAGTGGTACGGATTGGGGTGCTGGCACCGGCCGTTTATTTGGTGGTTTGAGTAATGGTTATGAGTTTTTTGGAAGTACACTTGTTGAAGGTACTGACTTTTTTGATGTTAGAATGGACTGGGCTGGTTGTGAAACATGCGACCCAGCTGTTGATACTACCTCAGAGATGATGATGGCAAAGAGTATGGCTGAAGGTCAGCCATGGTCTAAGGCTGTTCAGTACGATCGAGGCAATGGCTACGCAGTCGGCGACCAGCTTGCATGGGTTCCTTGGATCGCATACAACACAGAAACAGATCCCCCAACTCCTGTAAAATGTGCCATTGTAGAGGATCCATCGGGGAATGTTAACTATCTATGGGATATGGGTTGGAACAATCTTCAGGCAGGCTTTGAGGCTCTAGGAGGAAGGGAGTATACGTTCATACTTGCCGATGAATATGGTGTTGATGCAAACGGAGCTTTGGTTGAAGATCCTGATTACTCGTCTTATCTAGATGGCACTCTTGATGGTACCTATAACAATTCAATGTACGCATTTTGGCCAGCTCCTAGGGGATCCAGAGGTTACCTGCATGCAGCTTATACGTTTTCAATATTTGCTTCAAACGTAAACGTTATTGGTGAAGATATGTGGACCTTCACTGCTCCGGCTGTTGAAACAAGTGCCGCTAATAAGGCTGAGGACTTTGACATGATGAACGTATACCCAAATCCATATTATGCGAACAACTCTCAAGAACAAAATCGTTTTGATAACTTTGTAACATTCACGCACATGCCCAATGAGGCAACAGTGCGAATTTTTTCCATAGATGGTACACTGGTTCGTAAGCTAGATAAGAATGATACTGAACAGTTCCTCAAGTGGGATCTTAGAAACAGTAGCGATCTTCCAGTTGCATCTGGTCCATACGTAGCATATGTTGAGGCTCCTGATATGGAAGGTTCAAAGACATTGAAATTGTATATTGTACAGCGCAACCAGCTTGTACAATACTATTAATGCACAAGTTTACTAGATAATTATTAATATTAATTGAGGATAAAAAAATGAAATCACTCATAAAAAATAGAATGCCGCTTCTTGTTCTTCTTGGTCTATTGTATGCNGGAGATGAATCAAGAATAGGAACTAGCGGAGCAAATCAACTTCTAGTACCTGTTGGCGCAAGAGGTGTGGCTATGTCCGGGGCAGATCTTGTTTACTCTCATGGAGTAGAATCTGCCTATTGGAATCCTGCTGGCCTATCCAGGCTAGAAAGTACCACGGTCCTAGCCAGTCAAATGAAAATGTTTGGAGATGTAAGTGTGAACTACTTCGGAGCTGGTTCCAAGCTTGGGTCCACAGGTGCAGTCAGTCTTACTGTAAAATCTATAGACATGGGTGATATACCTATCACCACAGTCGAGGCGATGGATGGTACCGGATCAACTTTTACCCCAAACATGACCACCATGGCTCTAACCTATGCAAATGCATTTAGCGATAAAGCTAGATTTGGAGTATCGGTAAAGTCAATTACCGAGAGCATTCCAAGAGCTTCAGCGTCTGCACTAGCGCTAGACGCTGGTGTTCAGTACGAAAATCTAAATGATATTCAAGGACTGGGTATTGCCCTTGCATTAAAAAACATAGGAACAGATATGCATTATACAGGCAGTGGTCTTACTACTATGGCTGAAGAAGACAACCTAGAGGACTTTTACAATGTTGAGGCCTCCCATGATAAACTACCTTCTACGTTTGACATGGCTGTTTCCTACAAGGTTTCTGGAGCAACTCTAGCAGCTACCTATACAAGTCACAATTTCAGGTATGATGACCTGACATTGGGTGCTGAGTATGAGCTGATGGATATGGTCTTTTTAAGAGGTGGAATGAGTTTACCAATGCTTGAGGATGATTCATCGCAAGAAGATGAAGTTCTTAGTGGTGTCAATTTTGGTGCAGGATTAAAGTATGACCTATTTGGTACCAAGCTATTATTAGAATACACCTACAGATCGCAGAAGTACTTTGACGGAAACAGTTTGGTTTCGTTGTCTGTTGGTTTATAAAAGAATAATAAATGAAAAAAAGGGCACTGTGTTGCCCTTTTTTTATTCAAAAATATTACTTAGCATATTATAAAGTTCAGGGTTAGGCATTCCCTGACCAAGGTAGATTTCTTCTTTTCCCTTTTGAAGGATTAGCTCCCAGTGCAAATGTGAGCCTGACTTCGATCCTAATGTGCTCTCCCGCATACCTGTATTACCTGATTGTCCAATTACAGTTCCCGCTAATACCTGCGCCCCAGGTTTAATCTCTTTTTTTATGCTTGAAAGGTGAGCGTAAATCGTAATGCACCTAAAGCCTTTTACCAGATCAAATCCATGGTCAACAAAAACAGACTTTCCAAGCAATACATTATTAAAAATATCAGACGGAGTATTTCCTACTTTCGAACTGGCTTTTAGTAAATTTTCCCTAAAATCAGCTGGTACCTCTTCATAATTTTGGTCTGACCTGATAACAATTCCATCCGCAACTGCCCTCACTGGCGTACCCCAGTTAGCAAAAAAGTCAACGCCTCGGTGGATTCCATTTCTATAGCTTCGGGGAGCATTGGGTAATCGCATTGTTCGCCTTGGAACCTGAACATTATCGCAAGGTAAAATTAGCTTTAGGGAGTCAACCCATTCCTTACTAAAAACAAGTCCTGAATTTGTAATCTTTGGCCCAGATTTCTCTATGGTACTCAATATAGACAAGGGCGAATTTCTAGATTTTTCGTTTTGTGCAATACATATTGAAATGGCAAAAAAAACACAATATAACAGGCCCATTAGCTTATGAGCTCCTCAATGCCTGCTACACAGGCCTCGATTGGCGCACCAGAATAGTTTCGAATATTTTCCCCAATGAAAATAGACTCTTTTATTCCTGGGCCCATTGAAAGTGGTTCATCAAAAAATACGATTGATGTTGGTATCTTTATTAAAGTTATTGTATCGAGAAGTGTGTATTCATAGCGTGCCCAGGATGTTGGGATGAGCAATATACCATCTGCCCAATTTCGATTTCTTTGCAGAATATTAATAGCTTGGAATTGTTTATGAGTCTGATAGGTTTTGAAGGTAATATTTTTTTCTTTAAAATAATTTTTTAAGGATTTATTTAGCTTGCTCAGCGTTAGGGTGTCTTTAACTTTTGAGGATTGTAAACCTAAAAGGTTTAGATTGGGACCTTGTAGTATTAAAATGTTCATTGTAGAGGAATTATGTTTCCAATAATATAACCAATGATCATGCCAATGAGTAGTGCGAGAGTCATTATACGACCTCTCGCGAGCTCAGTTGCGTATCCCTTTTTAATTGCAATACCTGAAACAAGAGTGCCAAGTGCGTTTAATATCCAAAAAATTGGAACAGAAACTATTTTTATAATCATCGGCCCTATCAAAGGAATTGCTGCTACCAGGACACCTAGACCAGCAAAAATTTCTGTGAACACGCCAAAAATAAATGCAGTAAAAACTATAAGCTTTTTATCTATTCCATAAATAATAGCTGTGCTGACTACCAACATTATCAAAACCCAGATAATTATTTTATAACGATAATAAAATAAAATAGACTTTCTTGGCATGACCTCTAAGAAGATTTAGAATATTATTTTAATCTATATTTTAAGATGGTACTGTAGCCGTAGTATTCTTCGGACTCATCTTCTGTTACAATAATGGAGAGGACATTGTTTTCAATCTGATATGTCCCATAAGTAGTATCTTTTTCAACAATAATAGTAATATAAGGGTCTTCGGAGTACCAAACCCCGCTGCCTAGCTTTTTCACACCCTCATTCATTACATTATACTTGATAGCTCCCGAATTCTCAAAGGACAGGGTTTCAAGGTTATTTTCATCATTATATAATATAGTGATTTCTTCTCGCTCAGCTTTTGTTATGGTTGTCATTGATTCAAAAATCCACTCACCAACTAAACCATATTCCGAATTTTGAGCACATAATAAAGATAGGCTTGCTGCCAATAATATTTTAGATCTATATATCATATATTATGTTAGTTATTTTAATTATTAAGACGTTTAAAAACATTCTCTTTATTTGCTGTCACGAATCTTAGCTGTGATAACAAAATATCCAAAATTTATTGAGGCTTTAATTATGTTTTTAGGAGGGGTCTTGGAAATCCACAATTCTCTAACAATGCCATCATTTAGCAAATTATTCATAAAATAATCCGGTGATTTAATTTGTTTGGATGAATCTTCAATACTTATATCAAATCTATAGTGGTCGCATAATAATGAATCACCGTTGTACCACACATTAACTGAATCATTAAAAAGAAACCGTGCACGACCGAGCATAGCATCATGTTCATAATTATACCAAACTCCATCAAGAAGGTTTCTGTCTCTATCTTGCACCATTGCCAATAATGTTAAAATATTATGTGTGTTGTCCGGCACCTTTAGTTTGAGTTTTTTATCATACACAAGATAACCTTCTGGGTTTAATTTTCCAGAAATCACATTTTTATCTGAACTCTGATTGATTTTCTTTTCATAGTTTATAAAACCAAAGTTTAATGTATCATAGTTTGCAGTATAAAAATTACTGGCAGGCCATATTAGATCGAAAATGCCCCTGTTTTGAGTTGTATACTTAATTAATCCTGCCGTCTCTTTTTCTTGAACTACATCAGCAGCGTGGAGGCCCAGAACATAAACATTATAATGTTGAGAACATAGGCTACTTGTAGCACCGATAAGAAAAATAATAAACCTTACGGTTTCCAAGAAAATTTTCCTCGTATACCTAAGATTCCGATAATTGGTATATAAAAAGGCTGGATCAGAGACCAAATCAAGAATCCCCTCATATTAATATTAGTGTTGAATAACCTACCCCCTAAAAATAAAACGAGACCTTCCAAAAATAGTTTCAAAAAAAGCAGAAGAATCCAACTACCTCCGAATAAAGGTGATAACATAAGATGTGAATTGTATGAAAAAATAACTAATAAAAACAAAAAGAATTCTGGTATAGACTGAAGGCTTTTCTTAGCATTTGAAGACCATCGTATTCTTTGATTAATAAAATCCTTGATCCTTGGCATTGAGCTTGTTGTAACAAATGAGTTTGGGTCGATGTGTAAGTACGCATTTTTTATTTTAGATATACTCTGAACTAAATACATATCGTCACCAGATAATTCATCTTTAACCGGGTTAAATCCGTTGATTAAAAAGAAATCATCTTTGTAAAACGCTAAGTTTTGTCCAGTTCCCGACCAAAACCTATTCCATCCTGCAGCACCGGCGTTAGCTGCTATGATACTCAAGAAATCTATCTTCTGGTAATGCTCAAACCAAGTGTTCGTATCTGAAGAGATTTTAGAAAAGCCAATTATAATACTGTCCCGCTCTAGAACACCGTATACCATACTTGAAACCCACAATTTATTTACTCTGCAATCTGCATCTGTCAGGATAATGATTTCACCCTTTGCTTTTTCTATACCAAGCTGCAGTGCATATTTTTTTGGGGTCATAACTTTTGATTTGTTTTCAATATTCAAAGCCTTAATAAAAAGATAATTTCTGCTTGCATCATCTAGTATTTCTGAGGTGGAGTCACTTGATCTATCATTTACAATGATTACTTCAAGTTTTTCAATTGGATACTCTTGCCGAATTAAATCTCTCAAGATATCTGGAAGGTGTTTTTCTTCATTCCTAGCAGCAATGACAACCGATACCACTGGTAATTCCTTGGAAGAGGAAACTGGCAAAACTTTATGTTTAAATAATCCAAGAATAATAAATACTATGAAGTATGTATATGTTGTTATTATGCACAGCGATAGTATATCTAGCATACTATTAAAAAGTTAATAATGTTCCCGCAATAATAAAGTAGAGTAAGACCCCTAGTATATCAATGCTTGTTGTTACAAAAGGGCTAGTGGCTATAGCAGGATCAATATCTAGTTTTCTAAGTATTAAAGGAGTTATGCTTCCGACGGTGACAGCTAAAAGCATTGAACAACAAATACTTAAACCAACTACAACTCCAAGCATTGGGTCTGTTTCTGTAAATTTAAATTTGGCGAAGATACCAAGCAATACTCCGTAAAGTATACCAAGTAGTATTCCAACTTTTATTTCCTTCAATAGCACGTTAAGCTCACTTCCAACTTCTATCCTACCTGTAGCCATGCCTCTAACAATTATAGTAGATGATTGCGTACCTATATTACCACCCATCCCAATAATTATAGGAATGAATGCTGCAAGAGCCACAATGCTTTCTAGCATATATTCATGGCTACCAATTACTGATGCAGCAATAATCCCACCCATCCAGCTTGCAAAAAGCCAAGGAAGTCGGACCTTCGCATTTTCCCAGCTTGATTTCAGTAAAATCTCTCTATCCTTTCCAGCACCTGCCATTTTTAAAAAATCTTCAGTGGCCTCTTCTCTTATGACATCTACTACATCGTCGACAGTTACTATTCCTATAAGCTTGTTTTCAAAGTCTAATACAGGAACTGCTAGATAATTATACTGCGCCACTATCTGGGCAACATCCTCTTGATCTGTCTCGGGCCTAACAAAGTGAACTTTTTTCTCCATTATATATTTCAACATTGTATCTGGAGGGGTTGTAGCTAACGCTCGCAAGGATGCTACGCCAACTAAGGAGTCATCTTCATTAGTTATATACAAGTAAAAAACCATCTCAGCATCTTTTTGATCTTGAAGTGTTTTTAAAGCCTCTCCGCAAGTAGTTTCTTCATACAGCGTAAAAACTTCAGTTGACATCATTGATCCAGCGGAATCTTGAGGATACCCCATTATTTCTTCAATCTCCTCTAGCTCTTCTTTTCTTAAAAGTTCAGTAACCGATTCGGCTTTACTCTTTTCTAAAGCACCTAAAATATAACTTTGGGCGTTCGTTGATGTATTTTGAATGAGGCTGACTATCCTTTCGTGAGGCTCAATATTTAATAGCCGCTCTATTATAGTTTCATCAAGCTCAACTAAAAATTCCAAGGTGTGATTGTCATTTTTCATTAGGCTGAAAACTTGAGATTGCTCTTCGTTGCTGAAGTACCTAAAAACACCAGCAAGGTCAGCGGGGTGAGTTTTGTTAATTAACTTTTTCAGGTTTGCTTTAGCATGCCGTCTTAACAACCGCCCAAAAGTATCACGAAGTATAGTAATTTCATGTCTGAACATTTCTTTTCGCATAAATTATTTTATATGGTTTATTTTTTTAAACCCGATGGTGGCAAAGCAGATGCATAATGCAATGCACCAAGGCGCTACATGCCCGTTCCATATGTACAATGAATATTGATTTATATCAGTCATTGCAAAAGTTAATGCTAGGCCATTATTCACACTATGCAAGATCAAAGAGGGGATAACAGACTTTGTCTTCCAAGCTAAAAACCCTAGGAGAATTCCGAGAAAATAAATTTGTATAAACCAATATGCATTCATGTGTATTACCGCAAAAACTAATGCAGTAACTAGGATAGATCGTGTGGTGTCATTCCAGCTTTGTTCAAGTATTTGTTGGAGAAACCCTCTGAATAGTAGCTCCTCTCCAATTGGTGCAATTACAACAATTGCCAGTATCAACAGGATAAAACCAAGAGTTGACTCAGGTTGCAACAAATTATTCAAATCCAAAATATAATCAGGTGCTGGCCATATAATGTTGACTATCCTATCTAGTTCATCTGATAGTATAACAACGCCAATTGATAGTAAAAAAGTATAGAAAACAACATCTTTCTTTATAGCTCGTATCCTTAGCCGATCAATAATCGGTTCTTTTTTTATTATTAAAAAATAAAGGAGCGGCAATAGCATAAAACTCTGCCCTACAACAAACGATAATAAGTTATAAATTTTTTGTTGTGAATCTGGTTGAGATAGGCCAGCTCCTATAACAAGAGCGCCTGCAAAAAAGGCGGATATAAGAGAAATAAAAACTATACTAAAAGCAATTTTTGTGGTTAGAGGTTTCTTCATCATATTAGAGTTGAAAAATAAAATTCCATTTTTACTTTTATGTAGTACCCGTAGAGGAAAATTGTGACGTAGCATACATTATTATAGATGCAGCATTAGAAACGTTAAGAGATTCACCAGATCCTGATCTTGTTATGTTGACGAAAGAATTCACAGAGCTTTTTCTTGATTCGTTTAGTCCGTGTGCTTCGTTACTAAACACTAGTACAAAACGATCCGGGAATATGAAACCATCTAAGCTCTCACCTTCAAGAGAGGATGCTATAATTGTATGGGTTTCTTTGAATGTGTCAAGCTCAACATCTTGGTGTATCGCTAGGGCAAATTGCGAACCCATCGCAGACCGAATTACTTTAGGATTATAAATGTCTACACATTTAGGAGATATTGCTATGTTACTTAGATTAAACCAGGCAGCTGATCGTAATATTGCTCCTAAGTTTCCTGGGTCTTTAATTTCGTCGAGATAGATCCATCTAGCTCTATTAAAATTTATCAACTCGTTTATTTTAATTTTGCAAACCGCGCTAACTCCAGAAGGTGAAATAGTATTGGAAACTTTTTTCAAATCAGTTTCTGATAGAATATTAATATTTTCAGTATTAATAATATTTAACACTGCCCATTCTTTGTTTTTTCTAAGAAAAGCCTTTGTACAATAAATTTGATCTATAGGATAATTATGTTCTACAGCCGCTTGGACTAATCTTTTGCCTTCTATGAGAAATTTTTTATAGTCATATCGATATTTTCTCAACTTCAGAGACTGTAATGATTTCAAATTTTTCTTATTCATACCATTAATAGTTATAATTATATGTTACCGCGGTCTACTTAACCAAATATTTATTTAAATAACATAGATTTTAAATATTTCAATCTTTGAAGGTTTATACATTAACCGGTAATTTTAGGTTCAATAAATTATGAGTAAAAAACTACCAGATAGATCAAAAGACTTTTCTTTATGGTACACGCAGGTTGTTAACCGAGCTGGGCTTGCGGACTATGGCCCTGTAAAAGGGACGATGGTGATAAAGCCTTATGGTTACCAATTATGGGAAAACATTAAAGAAAAATTGGATTCAATGTTAAAAGAAAGTGGGCATGTAAATGCATATTTCCCTCTTTTTATCCCAAAGTCATTTTTAGCAAAAGAAGCAGAACATATTGAGGGCTTTGCGAAAGAATGTGCGGTTGTAACCCATACAAAATTAAAATCCGATTCAAAAAAGGGGGTGATTGTTGACCCGGAATCAAAGCTTGAAGAAGAAATTATCATTCGCCCTACATCTGAAACAGTTATCTGGTCGATGTATAAAAAATGGATTCATTCTTACCGCGATCTTCCTGTGCTGATTAATCAATGGGCCAATGTTGTGCGTATGGAAATGCGTACAAGATTGTTCCTAAGAACAAGCGAATTTTTATGGCAGGAGGGGCACACAGCACATCATTCTCAGGATGAAGCAAAAAAAGAATCTTTGTTGATATTAGAATTTTATCGAAAACTAGTAGAAGAACATTTAGCAGTACCTGTATGCACAGGTATCAAAACCGAATCTGAAAAATTTGCTGGTGCGGATACTACATATACTATAGAAGCGATGATGGGAGATAAACGCGCATTACAGGCGGGGACATCACATAATCTAGGCCAGAACTTTGCAAAAGCATTTAATGTTACCTACCAGACAAAAGATAACCAAGAAGAACATGTCTGGGCAACTAGTTGGGGGGTCAGTACTAGGTTAATTGGTGCAGTTATACTTACCCATGGAGATGAAAAAGGGCTACGCCTTCCACCAAAAATTGCACCAATACAGCTAGTAATAATACCAATTACTAAAACTGAGGAAGATTCAAAAAGACTAAAATTATATTTAGCACCAATTACTCACTCTCTTAAAACATTGCAGATTAGGTTCCACGAAGATTGGAGCAGTAATTCACCAGGGTTTAAGTTTAACGAGTGGGAAATGAAGGGCGTCCCACTAAGGCTCGAGGTTGGGCCACGTGATATGGAGAACAACACCATAGTATTGGCTAGAAGAGATAACAAAAAGAAATTAGAAATAAATCAGTCAAGTGTTGGTGAAGAGGTATCTAAATTGCTTGATGATATTCAAAGTGAATTATTTAACCAAGCAGAACAATTTCGTAACAAAAATACTCATTATGTTTCTGACTATAATGATTTTAAAAAGATCATGAAAAAAGGTGGTTTTGTACGTTGTGGATGGGATGGATTGGAACCTACGGAGTTAAAAATAAAAGAGGAAACATCTGCCACTATAAGATGCATCCCATTTGACGAAGAGACAAAAAATCTAAAATGCATTCTCACAGGAGCCCCAGCGAAGCATGAAGTAATCTTTGCAAAAGCGTATTAAAAATTCAACCTGATGGTTATACATACACCTGCAATAGTCTTAAAATCTTTTTCTTATGGAGAGTCCTCAATAATAGCAAGGTGCTTTTCCAGAGAGCAAGGGAAGATAAGCTTAATTATAAAGGGTGCTAAAAGATCAAAATCTCCCAAAAGTGTGCACTTCCAGCCATTAAGCTATGTCGAGTTGATTTATAATTATCAACCTAAACGCGATCTTCAAACTATATCAAAAGTTAGCTTCTTGGGATATTGGTCAAAAATTTTATCGAATCTTCGCTCTATAACACTGTCTATGGCTATTCTAGAAATAACTGATAAAGCACTTTCGCACCAAGATCCATATCCCTCCCTTTTTTCCACTTTAGTAGACGTCTTTCAGGAATTTGATAAAGATAAGATAAATCCAAACATACTATTTTGGTTTTATGAATGCGCATTATTACAAAACTTAGGGTTTAAACCTGATTTAGGGATTAGTCACTTCCCTGGAATAGTTTTACCAGATATTCATAAAAACAAAAAAACGATTTCATTATTGTCGATTCTCTTGTCAGGGGACATTAAAAAGCTTCCAAAAAATGAAATGAAATATGAAGATAGTAAAATCATAAGCAGTTATTTGTGGACTTTGTTGAAATATCATTGTGAAAATTTAAATAACGTGAAATTCAAAAAGGTTATTAGGGAAATACTTAATTAATATTTGATAATTCTACGGCCTGCTAACTCAGAAGATTTTCTTTTATCATATACTATTATTGTTTATTAATATTAGATATATCAATGAAATACCAATTCCAATCAAACCCAGGGGAGTTTTCATATAAGCCAGCACTTTTCACCTCTGCTATCAAGACATTAGTTTCGATAAATTTTTTAATTTTTCTTTTACAATCAATAGCAAAATCAGAAAGTTTATTTTTCCCACTTTTTGGCCTTGTACCGAAATTTGTTTGGTCAGATTTAATGCTTTGGCAACCAGCTACGTATATCTTTTTCCATGGGAGCATTTGGCATGTTTTGATTAACATGTTTGTACTTTGGATGTTTGGTACTGAATTAGAACGTTTATGGGGCAAAAAACATTTCGTAAAATTTTACTTTTACACTGGAATAGGCTCAGGCTTAGTAACTTTACTCTTTAATTATGAATCAATAACCCCAGTTGTAGGTGCAAGTGGATCTGTTTACGGTGTATTGCTTGCATACGGACTTACTTATCCAAATCGTAGAGTTTACCTGTATGGCATAATACCGATAAAATCTCTATGGTTTGTGGTCGGTATTGGATTTATTGCCTTTGTTTCATCATTTAATAACGTTTCTCAAGTAAGCCATATAACTCACCTAGCAGGGATGGCAATAGCATATATTCTGATTAAGAAGCCTGTAAATTTAAGTGAAATAGTATTCCGATTAAGGAAAAGATTTTTAGAATACCAAGTATATCAAAAAGAAAAAAAGATAACGAAAGAATTTCAAGTTGAAAAAAATATAAACCGTATATTAGATAAAATTAATAAAGAAGGGTTTGAAAGGCTCAGTGACGAAGAACAAGAAGATCTTTATAAAAGCAGTCAATTTTTATCTAAACGAAAGACTAAAGATTAATTTTTGAGGTTGGGTAGGTAATGAAAAAAAATGAAGGCACAACAGATTTTGGGACATTAATTGGTCTATTAGCGGGAGTTGGAATAGTGACAGTAGGCATAATTGCAGGTGGAGGCAATATATACTGGTTTATGAATTTTAATTCACTATTAATTGTTGTTGGGGGTACTTTTGCAGCAACGATGGTTAACCTGCCGATAAAAGCAGTATCAAATGTTTTTAATATTTTAAAAAATGTTTTTAAAGGAGAAGACTACGATTATGGCGGAGTAATAGATGAAATCGTCCAGAAGGCCACCAAGGCAAGAAAAGATGGTTTATTATCCTTAGAATCAGACATACCAACAATACGCGATGGTTTTTTTAAAAATGGAATTGAACTTGCAATTAATGAGAGAGATGCAAAAAGGCTAAGGACATTCTTAAATTTAGAAATGAATAATATACACAGCAGGCATATTGCAGGCCAAGAACTCTTTCTCTACATGGCTTCTTACGCGCCTGCATTTGGAATGCTTGGTACGGTTTTAGGCTTGATAATAATGATGAATAATTTTGCATCTGGAGATAATCAAAGTGATATCAGTTTTAGCGTAGCAGAGCGATTTGCAGAGCTTTTGTCAGGCATGGGACTAGCATTGATAACTACATTTTATGGTGTGTTTTTTGCAAATATGATTTTTCTCCCAGTAGGTGGAAAGTTAAAAAGAAGGTCGGAAAATGAAATGATGCTAAAAAATATTGTTGTCGAAGGCATTATAAGCATCCACGCTAGAGAGCACCCCGTTTTAATAAGGGAAAAATTAATGACTTTTGTCCCCTCACAATATCGCTATCAAGAAGAAGGAAGCTAGGTTATGGGACCAGGTACGCACAAATCGATAACTATTGATGAGCGAAGAGCAAAGTCTACAGCTTGGGCGCTCACATTTGCTGATGTTGTTACTTTGCTACTAACTTTTTTTGTTTTACTACTTGTGATGTTAAGTGATGCGGAAAGGCGTTTAAGTACGCTAGTTGAAAATTTATTAGATGAGACATATGAAAAAATGACATCCGGACTTGTGTATGATAATATCTCAGTCGAAAGAGAATCAAAAGGAATTAAAATAACTATCACAGGCAATCTTTTTAAATCGACTTCTGCCGAGATAGATTCTTCATATTATCCAGTGATATACCAAATAGGTCAACTAATATCTGAATCTGATTTAATTAATATTCATAAAAATGATAAACACAAAGAATTTCTAAAAATTATCGATAACCACGGCGCGAAATTTAATACCGAAATCAGATGTGAGGGACATACTGATGATGCAAAGCTCCCTCCAAGTGCTGATTACCCAAGTAACTGGGAACTCTCTGCAGCTAGATCATTAAATGTAGTTCGCCTTATGAATCAATATGCTGGGATGCCTGAAAAATATTTTTCGGCGCTTGGGTATGGTGAACACCGACCAGTCATAGACGTTAGTAGAATTAGTAATTTTAAAGACAAAAAAAAAGCGAGAGCTTTAAACAGAAGGGTTGAAATATATTTAGATGCTTTTCTTAATGAGAAAGTTAAACAAGAGGTAAAGATCAATATCTAAACTCGTTCTTAAATAATGAAGTAATGATCAATAACCGATAACCATTATTCAATCATCCTCTGTAATTACTTTGAAAACTTTTTCTCCAGGTTTTGCCATTCTGTACTTTTCTCTAGCTAATTGTTCAATGTAGTTTAGATCGTTTTCAAGTCGGTTTTTCTCTGCTGTTAATAATTCTCGGCTTTTTCTAAGCTCTGCTATGTGCTTTTGTATGTTTTCGCGTTCTTTTTTTAATTTGTATAGTTGGAAAATACCGTGATCTCCAAATATAAACACAATTATTAGTGTGGAGAATATTAATAACAAGACCCCTCTGACAATCCGTTTCTGGCTATCAACAAATTGCTTTTTCCCTCTGTTGTTTTTACTTGATCTTTTCATTATACCATAACGGCTCATTATTGGTTTCTCATCACATTTATATTTGCGAGTCTTCCGCTCTCTCCTAGTTCCTCCTCAATGCGAAGGAGTTGGTTGTACTTACATGTTCTATCTGTTCTTGAAGCAGAGCCAGTTTTAATTTGCCCCATCCCCATGCTTACTGATAAATCAGCTATTGTAGTATCTTCTGTTTCTCCTGATCTATGCGAGATAATTGCTCCTAAATTATTTTTCTTTGCCAGTTTAATAGCTTCAACCGTTTCTGTTATTGTACCGATTTGATTTAGTTTAATTAAAATTGCGTTAATGCTTTTTTCTTCTATTGAACGTTTTAATCTGTCTATGTTTGTTACCGTAAGATCGTCTCCAACAATCTGTACCCGTTCACCCAAATTATAATTTAGATTTTGCCATCCTTCCCAATCATCCTCATGTAAACCGTCTTCTATTGACAGAATTGGGTACTGGTCTACAAGAGTTGTTAAATACTGTATCATGCCATCAGAATCTAGTATTTTATGCTCTGATGATAAATTATACTTTTTGTTTTCATACAATTCACTTGCTGCAACATCTAATGCGATGTAAACATCTTTGCCAGGATTAAAACCAGCATTGATTATTCCTTCAATAACTACATCTATGGCTTCCTCATTAGATTTCAAATCTGGAGCAAAACCACCCTCGTCGCCAACTGAGGTGGTAAGGTTATTTGCTCGAAGAACACTTTTTAAATTGTGAAAAATCTCGGTTCCCATTTGCAAGGCTTCCGAAAACGAACTAGCGCTTGCGGGCACAACCATAAATTCTTGGATATCTACTGAATTGTCAGCATGGCTTCCCCCATTCAAGATGTTCATCATAGGTAATGGCAATAAATAGTTATCTTGTTTTTCTGCGAGATACCGGTAAAGTGGCATTGATCTAGATAGTGCTCCAGCATGAGCAACTGCTAGAGAAACCCCAAGTATTGCGTTGGCCCCCAGATTGGATTTGTTGTGGGTGCCATCTAAATCAATCATGATTTGATCTATGTCCTGTTGATTAGTTACTTGTAGACCCGTAATGCTTTTTGCGAGCGTGTTGTTTACATTTTCAACAGCTTTTTTTACACCTCTGCCAAGATATCGCTTAGTATTTTTGTCGCGTAACTCAATTGCCTCATGTTCTCCAGTGGATGCTCCTGACGGCACAGAGGCTCTTCCTACTAAACCCAAGTTTGTAGATACTTCTACTTCGACAGTTGGATTACCTCTAGAATCGAGGATTTCTCGTGCAAATACTTTTTCGATTAAATAGTTCAAATTTTTATCCTTTATGTTACGCTGACAAATTAGATTTGTATATAAACATCATCCAATAACTAAAACTCAATGTTATTTTATTGTTTGATAAGTGTTAGGTTAAAAAACTTTTTTAATGCTTAAAATAAAAAGATATAGAGTCTCAAATGCAAATCAATGGGATAAATTTGTCCTCTCGAGCAACAATGGCACAATTTTTCATTTAAAGAAATTTCTCAATTATCACCCAGAGGAAAGATTTATAGATCACAGTCTGGTTGTCATCAGAAAAGAAAAAATATTTTCAGTACTCCCGGCCGCGGAAAAAAATTTTAAAGGAGAGAAAACATTAGTTTCACATCCGGGTTCCTCAGTGGGCTCTTTTGCTGTTCCTTTAAATCTTTCCTTAGCAAATGCGTTAGCCTTAGTCAAAAGGCTAAAGGCTTATGCTAGAGAACAAAAATTTAAACGTATAATTATAACATTACCTCCTTACCCATACCAAAACCGTCCATCAGATTATATGGAATATGCTTTTTTTAGCCAAGGATTCAAATATAAAAAAAGAGAGGTGACAAGCATTCTCTTTCTTGATAAGTCCATCGACCGTATTTTATATAATTTCCATAGTTCGCACAAAAGGTCAATACGGAAAGCGAGTGAAATTGGTATCAAAGTCAGGCAATCGGATGATTTAGAGACCTTTTATAAAATCTTACAAAATAACCTAAAAACAAGACACGGTGTAAAACCAACACACACCTTGGATGAGCTAAAAAAAATTAAAGCAGACTTCCCTAAAGAGGTAACATTATTTGGTGCTTACTACAATGACAGAATGGTTTCAGGAGTAGTTAATTTCCATCTGAACAAAAAAGCCTTACTAGCTTTTTATATTAGTCATGATGAAAATTATTCTGATCTGAGATCCGTGAACTTGTTATTTTATTTCATTTTTAGCTGGGCAATAAATAACGGCTACAGTACATATGATTTTGGGATTTTCACTATTGATGGAGAGCCTAATATGGGTTTAGGCAGGTTCAAAGAGAATTTTGGCGCAAGTGGGATTTTTCGTGATACAATTGAGATTAGGCTTTAATAACCCATGTCTATAAAAATATTGGGCAAGCAGTCCTTGATTTATGGATTTGGTCATATTTTGAGTAGACTTGCCACATTTTTACTTTTACCATTATATACTAACCATTTCACTCCAAGTGAGTATGGCATCATTGCCCTATTTTATACTATCGTCCCTCTCCTAAACATAATTGTACGTTATGGTATGGGCGCTGCTTTTTTAAAAAATTATGTCATTTCGAATGATAAGGATAGGGTTGCAGTATTTACTAATGTTTTGTTATCTCTAATGTTTACAGGGATACCATTTCTCATAATTACATATCTATTTAAAGACAATTTATCACAAATCTTTTTTGGAGTAACTGAGTCCAATTATATAATTATAATGAGCTTAATAATATTTTTTGATTCCTTATCATGCATACCGATGCTTGGGTATAGGGCAGAAAACAAACCAAATATTTTTATAATGTTTAGCTTGCTCAATGCAATAATCAATATGACTTTCAATTTTATTTTTGTGTTATTACTAAAAATGAGTATAGAAGGTGTTTTTCTAGGTAACCTTGTAGCTTCGGTAGTGTTATTTGTTTTCGTTTTACCATTTATCATTGGGCGATTTGATTTAAAGTATCTTTCTAGAGCTCAGTGGAGAGTAATTGTTGCATTCGCGGTTCCGTTCCTTCCAGCAGGCCTATTTGCTATGTTAATGGAAGTAGCAGATAGATATATATTAAAAATCTTAACAAACTTGGAAACAGTTGGTATTTATAGCGCTGGTTATAAAGTTGGTGTATTAATGCTATTGATAGCAAATGCATTCAACATGGGATGGCAACCATACTTCTTAGGTAAAAAAGCCGATTTCTATGATGGGAACTTGTATCCGAGAATAATTACAATAGTTCTTTCAATTCTTGGTTTTTTCTGGTTGAGTCTTCTTTTTTTTGTTGACGACCTGATTAGCATTAAAGTTTTTGGTATATCTTTCTTTGGCCCCGATTTTCTTAAATCATTAGATATTATTCCCATAGTAGCTCTCAGCTATTTTTTTTATGGATTTTATTTGCTTCAAACACCAGGGATGTTTTTGCAAGATTTACCAAAATATGCAGCTTGGACTAGGTTAATTGGTGCAACCACAAATATCATTCTATGTTTTCTTCTTATACCAAGGTACGGGGCAATGGGTGCAGCATACTCAACCTGCATATCATTTATGGTCATGTCGTTTTCTATGTATTTTATAAATATCACACTAATCCCTGTAAGGCTTGAGCTAAAAAAAATTATGTTTATTATATTATTTATGGCATTAGGATTTTTCTTATTCCATACTTTTAATGATTTGCTCATCATTAATGTCTTTGTAATGTTAACATATGTATCGGGTATAGCTATACTCGATATCATAAATATTTCTAACCTTAGATCGATATTTAGAAGTTGAAGCCTAGCTTTTTTATTATAGGTGCTCCTAAATGTGGCACAACATCTCTATACAGATATTTAACGTTGCACCCGAATATTATCATGTCAATACCTAAAGAGCCGCATTATTTTAGCGATGATATTAATAATGGGCGAATTACTGAACTTGAAATGTACTTAAACTGTTTCAATCATGTTTATGAAAAAGGAAGAATAAAAGCGATAGGTGAAGCCTCTACGTTGTATCTTTATTCAGAAATCGCGATTAAAAATATTTTGCGCTTTAACAAGAATGCAAAATTCATAGTCATGCTAAGAAATCCCATCGACATCGTTTATACTTATCACCAAGTAGCTATGAAAGTTTTTGGTGAAACACAGTCAAACTTTGTCAACGCTTGGAATCTACAAGATAAAAGAATGCAGGGATTTAAAGTCCCTGCAGCATGTCCAGATAAAAAATTGTTGGCTTATGGTGAAATTGCTAAACTTGGTAAACAGGTCAAAAAGTTACTTTCACTTGTTGACAGAAAAAAAATATTCTTTCTACTGTTTGATGATTTTATTGATTCAACTGAAAAAGAGCATGTGTCCATTCTTAGATTCCTAAATGTTAATCCCATAGCATTAAAGACATATGAAAAATATAATAAGACCAATTTGTTGCGTACCCCCTCTTTAACTGTACTAACGAACCGATTAGTTGGCATAAAAAATAAAATGGGGTTTTCTAGTAGTTTGGGTATAGCTGAAAAAATACATAGGCTAAACGTAGGAGAAAACTCCCTTTCAGCAATTGATAAGACCCTAATATCAGACCTCATTCAATTTTTCGAGCAAGATCTTGATTTATTATCTAGTTTAATTAAAAAAAATTTGTCTAATTGGAGATATAATAAATGACCCGACTTAATAAACTTGCTACTATTTTTTCCCTTAGATTTTGGAAACAGTCATATCATCTATTTACATCATTTCTTGTGGGTAATGTCTGGTCCCAAATTCAGTTAGGAGAAATTGGTAAGGGCGTAGACATTAATCCAACAGTTCGCTTTGGTAATTACCCAAGAAATATCTTTCTTGGACAAAATATTTCCATAGGTCACGGCACACATATATACGCTGGACCAAATTCAAAAGTCACAATAGGCGACAACACAATGATTGGTCCTTATGTTTTTATTACTACAGAGGCTTTTTCAGAGTCAAAAGACAATCCTCAAGGAGTACATTCAGGTCACAGTGGAGATGTTGAGATTTGTTCAAATGTCAGGATTGGCGCACATTCAAATATATTGCCTGGAGTTAAAATTGGATCTGATTCATCTACAGGCGCTGGAAGTGTTATTACGCAAGATGTTTCAAGTAAGTCGGTGGTTGCTGGTAATCCTGCAAAAGTAATTAAAACCATAAAGTGACATTAAAGATTCGAAAATTCCCTTACCCCTACAAATGTGGGTTATCTATATGTAGCGATATTGATAATGCAGAGTCTGTAAAGTCCTTTAAGTCCTTAATGGATTACTTTAATTCCCCGAGCACGACTCCTCATGGAGATGGATTAAATATAGAAGTGGGTAACAGTTTCTGGTTTTTTTCCAATTCAAGTAAAAAACAAATTTCATACTTTAATAAATTAAGTAATAAGGAAACACAACTTGCCCCAATCATAAGAAATTTATGGCAGTCAGGCCATGTAGACACTTTACATTCATGGGGTAATTTTGATCTGGGGGGATTCTCACGGGAACATGCAGAAAAATCATTAAACGAGCTCGAAAAACATGGTGCTAAAATTCCAGTATGGGTTAATCATGGGGTAGGTTATAACCATCAAAAAATTGGGGATTATCCTAACATGTTTGGAGACGATCCAACGAGCTCTAATTATCATCTAGATCTCACTCTTAAATCGGGTTGTGAATATTTTTGGATTGGAAAATCGACACACATTATAGGCCAAAATTGCAAAAAAAATCTATTTAGTCTATCAAAAAGCGCACTACAATGGATATTTAAGAAAACAAAATATCGATATGCTAAGATGCCAGTTTATGATCTAGGAAATGACCTAGTCACTCCATTAAAATTAAGAGATGGGAATGTGGTTTGGGAGTTTGTTCGATTTATAAACCAATGGGGGGGAGCAGGAGTTCTGGACATAAATGAATTTACTGAACAAATTAAACCAGCAATAATTAATAGATTAATAATAAATGAAGGCTATATGGTTATTTACACTCACTTCAATGAAAATGTACAAAATGATTTACCCAAAACATTAACTAAAAACTTACAACAGCTGAAAAATCGTTCAGACAAAAAAGAAGTTTTAATAGCTACTACCTCTAGATTGTTAAAGTATTGGGAGGTGAGTAAATATGTTTCTTATGATATTATAAAAAATAAAAAAAAAATAGAAATTATAATTGATAAAAATCTCAATAGTCCAGCAGGATCCAAAAATCTGGACTTAGACCATCTTCAAGGCTTGACTTTTTATATAAATACAAACCAAAAATACACGATTAAGTTTGACGACATACAAATAGCAACAAAATTAAATCCACCAGATGAAACAGGACAAACTTCAATATCAATACCTTGGAGGAAGCTTGATTACTGCAGCTGAAAAATGATATAAACTGAGCTAATACAATTATCTCAATATGGAAAAACCTGGTATATATAGCAATTCAACTTTATATGTTTCAAAAATAATTAGCGTACTGTTAGCACCATATTTTAAAATAATCAATTTATTTCGGCCATTAAATGACTTGAATAGTTTTAGTGTTCAAAATATTTTAATAACAGAATACCATCGTATTGGTGATGTAATTATGATTGTTCCTGCAGTTCAAGCTCTTAAGAAAAGATACCCTGAGGCTAAAATTACTTTAATTTGTAGTCCTAAAACACTTGATCTCGCAAAGCATCTTGATATTGCTAATGAATGTATACCTTTCAAAGCACCATGGACTAATTGGTCATGGAATTTTATAAAATGGGCGAAAGCAGTTTCCTTCGCAAAAAAGTTATCAAGAAGAAACTTTGATTTAGCTTTTGATTTTAAAGGTGATCTCAGAAATAATTGGTTTCTATGGGTTATCAAACCAAAATTAAGTTTTGGTTATGACACAACAGGTGGTAAATATCTTTTATCCAATGCTTATAAAATGAATGATAAAACACATCAAACTAAGAGAGCGTTTGAACTTGTATCGAAGGTTGGATGTAATTTCGAGGTAGGAAGAAAACAGAACAAAAGTAATTATAATGGATCCATTGTATTCCATGCTGGTGCTAGTGATAAAAAAAGATTATGGCCTATTAAACATTGGGAGGAGCTTGCAGACTTGACTTTACCGCATTACTCATTGACCGTCGTTAATACATTTGAGTCAATTGAGTTAGTTAACTTACTTAAAAAAAGAAACCCAGGCATCGATATTTTTCATGGTAGCCTTGTGGAATTTATGAATTGGCTAACACACCAAAGATGTCTCATAGCACCGGATTCAATGGCTGGTCACCTTGCCGCACTTGTGGGTATACCTGTAATTTCAATTTTTGGATCCCAATCACCTGAGTTAACACGTCCAATCGGAGAGGATGTCAGGGTTATTGCACCAGAAAAAGCATGTATTCATAGACGGTCGCACTGGAGACTGTGTTATTATTGTATGAAATCTGTAAGCCCTAAAAGAGTTTTTTCAGAACTGAAAAATACAGTGCCCTTAAATAAATAATATTGTAAATAAAAACATTATTTGTAAATTTGATCATAAAAAAGAGATTGGCTCTAGATTCCACGAGACATTTACGAAGGCCTTTCTTATATTTTGGTTAGTTAAACTGCGAAACAGTCAACTAACCTAACCGAAGAACCAAACCAAGGAGGTAGGCATGGCTGATGTCAACTCAACCGTACAAAATGCAGCAACTGGAGTAGTGGGGGTAATCAAGGCGCTTATAGTGCTCTTTGTATTTGTTAATATCGTTTATTCCACAGGATTTGATCCCATTGGTGGAATAGTAGATCTTGTGAATACATTTCTAGATGGTGGATTTGCAGGTCTTCTTGCCTTGCTTGTTTTTCTCTCTTTTCTAGGATAATAACAAAGGATATACCTGGGTGGTCGGTTTTTTTATCAGAATCTACCTTCCTTTTTCCTGAAAACAGGAGGAAAGTATGCTCAAAGGCTTGCAAAACATAAATGAATGGCTTGGTCAGTTAACAGATTTAGCCAAGACTTTGGTTGTCATTGGAATTATTGTTGGCATTTTATTTGATGATTTTTTTGGAGTCATCGCTGGTTTGGGACGAATTATGTCGCAATTTGGCGATGCTGGATTTGCCGGTATTCTCTCATTGGCAATTTTAGTAATGTGGTACGAAAGAAAGTAGAACGAATTTAGAAGTCGTTAACGCGCCTCGGTTTTCGAGGCGCACTCACTTTAGTTACTGTACACAACTCTTATCATATATTCTGTAATCTTTATAAAATAACTAATATCTCTAAAATCGTGAAATAAAGAGATAAATGCGATATTACATTCTAATATTTACCATTACTTCTATGTACGCTGACATCAATGTATTTAATAGGAGTACAGGTCTTAGTTCTGAACTCAGAGTATTGTCAGATGCGGGCCCATTATATATATCGACAAAAGATCTAGCTCAATCTTTTACGTCAAAACTATACGAGAATTCAGATAGAAAAAAGCTAGTAATATATATATCAGGCTCCAAAATTAAGATTTCTGGGAATAGTAGTTATATTATTATAGATGACGAGGCTTACCAAATGCCATTGGAAGCCGTTGTTGAACTAGATGATATTTATATACCTGCAAAATATTTTTTTGGTATTTTAAAAAGAACAATATTACCCGGAATAAACTTTGATACCAAAAAAGAGTTACTTGAGATAGATGTAATTAGGTTCAATATCACTGATATTAAAATTGATGTAAAATCAAATGGCACTATTATAAGGATGCCTACAAAAAAAACTTTTTTTGAAGGGAATATTAGTTCTTTCATTAATAAACATGGTTGGTATTATTTAACTATAGCAGGAGGGGTGATTGACACTGTGAGTATAAACGCCGCAACTCCACGCGGAGTGGTCAGGCAAATAGAATCTGATCAAATAGGGAAAACTGCACAAGTGGCATTTAAACTTGGTACCAACGTAATTAGCCATGACTTATCGCAAAGTAGAGATCCAAATGAGATAATCATAAATCTCCGCACACCACTAGGGAGGTTAAACGATCATATCCAGGACGTTAAAGCACGCTGGCTATTAGATACAGTAGTCTTGGATGCTGGTCATGGTGGAAAAGACCCTGGTGCAGTAGGGAAATATGGAACGAAAGAAAAAGATGTTGTACTTGATATAACTAAACGTGCAGGGCGCTTACTTGAAAAATCTGGTATTAAAGTAGTTTACACAAGAGATGAGGATGTCTTCGTTCCCTTATTGGATAGAACAAAAATTGCGAATGATGCTAATGGAAAATTATTTGTAAGCATTCACACCAACGCAAATAAAAATCGCAAAGTACAAGGTTTTGAAACCTTTTTGTTGAGGCCAGGGAAGAGTGAAGATGCTATTGAGGTCGCCTCGCGAGAGAATTCTGTAATAAATTTAGAAGAATTTACAGATAGATACGAGGAGCTAACTGGTGAAGCTCTTATCATGGCGACAATGGCTCAGAGCATGTTTATGAAAGAAAGTGAAGATCTGGCTTCTATTATGCAAATGGAGCTGGATAAGAAACTTGACACTCCAAATCGCGGGGTCAAGCAAGCAGGTTTTTACGTTTTAATAGGGGCATCAATGCCCAATGCTTTAGTAGAGATTGGCTTCATTTCGAACCCCTCCGAGGAAAAGAGATTAAGGCAGAGTGCGCATAAAGAAAAAATAGCTGAAGCTATATATCAAGCTATTAAGCATTTTAAACACTCAAGAGAAAAAGTGTTAGCTAGTCCTTAAATTATGGATAAAAGACCCATAGGAGTATTTGATTCTGGGATAGGAGGATTGACAGTAGTCACGTCTTTAATAAATGAATTGCCTAATGAAAAAATTTATTATGTTGGAGACACTGCAAGAGTGCCTTATGGAAATAAAAGCCCAAAGAGTATTAGGCAATATTCGGATGAAATAGTTAGCTGGTTAGTTCGTCAAAATTGTAAGATAATAATAATTGCTTGTAATACAGTATCTTCCGTAGCAATTGAATTTTTAAAAAAAAAATACAGTGTTCCAATAATTGGAGTTATTGATCCAGTTGTAAAATATGCTTTAAAGATTACTAAAAATAAAGTCGTGGGTGTTATTGGTACAACGGCAACAATCAAATCAGATGCCTATGGTAATAAACTAAGATTAGTCAATAAAAAAATAACAATTGTTAATATACCATGCCCTCTGTTTGTACCCCTAGTTGAGGAGGGATGGACAAGTGGTACTGTGCCCAAGAGCATTGCTAAAGTATATTTAAAGGGCTTAGAAAAAGTAAATCCAGATACAATTATATTAGGGTGCACACATTATCCACTATTAAAAGGAGTGATTAAACAAGTGCTTAGCAATGAAATTCAAATGATTGACTCTGGTTTTGTTACATCCAAAGAAACTAAGTGTACATTAGTTAAACATAGTTTAGAGTCTAACCAAAGCCAACAAGAATTGCAGATTTTTGTTACAGATTCTCCTGAATTGTTTAGAGAGTCTGCTTCTTCTTTTTTAGGCGCTATAAAAATGAAGGTGAAACGTATTGAATTGTCTAGCGATTAAAGATCAATTAAATGTTCTTTTTTCACTTCAAAGAAGAGAAGTAAAACTAGGCTTAGATCATACTTATTCTTTACTTGATCACCTGCAGAATCCAGAGAAGGGTCTTAAAATGATTCATATTGCGGGCACAAATGGGAAGGGGTCCACAGCTGCGTTTATAAGCAGCATCTTGATTCAAAAGGGATATAAGGTAGGTGTTTTTACTTCCCCCCACCTCATCAAGTTTAATGAAAGAATCAGGGTAAATGGCAATTTTATAACGGATTTAGAAATTTTAGAATTTTTGAATAAAGCCAAAAGTGCAATAAAAAGAATACAATCAACCTTTTTTGAAACCACCACAGCAATGGCATTGTCCTATTTTAAAAGTAAAGATGTTGATTTTGCCGTTATAGAAACTGGTTTAGGAGGGAGGCTAGATTCTACGAATGTAATTAAGCCATTGGTATCCGTAATTACCTCCATCTCTTTGGACCACATGGATTTGTTAGGTGAAACTGTAGAAAAGATTGCTTACGAAAAAGCTGGGATAATAAAGAAAAACACACCGTTAATAGTAGGGCCAAACAAAAAATCGGTTGCAGATGTCTTCAAAAAAATTGCCAAAAAAAAAGAATCAAAAATAATAGAAATAGATCCACTTGATAAAGTTACAGTCCATGAAAGCGGCACGAAATTTGAGTGTTATGACCAGGAGTTTTTCATACCCCTAATTGGCAATCATCAAGCGCAAAACGCTTCTTTGGCTATTACTGCAGCTAGGTATTGCGATAAAACCATAACTAACGCATTAATCAATAGAGGTTTATCCAAAGTCAAATGGGCTGGCAGGTTGCATTGTGTTTCAAAAGGTGTCTTTTATGATGTAGCCCATAATCAAGCTGGATTAGACTACTTATTCGGAACTATTAGGAAAGTCTTCCCTAATAGGAATTTGCACGGGCTGTTGTGCCTAAAAGGGGATAAAGATATCAAAAACATTGCCAAGCAATTACAAAACCGATTCAAAAATTTGTTTGTATCGTGTGATAGAAATGGATATTTAATGACCGCATCGGAATTATCAAAAAAGCTTGATGCGCTATCAATAAGTAATATAAAAGATAATTCTATAAAGAGATGTATTAAAAAGTTGCAAGCTGCCCAAAAACCTGAAGACATAATCCTTATCTTTGGTACTCATTATATTGCCGAAGAGGTTTTTGAAGAATTTGAAATACCTTTTGACTCAGTTAATATTTAATGTAATTTCGTGGAGCTTTAACGTATCCGCAAAGCTTTATAATATATTTCCAGCAACATTATTCAAGAGTTAAAAAACCATGAATCTAAATGAGTTACAATCACTAAACATTCGTGAGCTAAACGACTTGGCTCAAGACTTAAACATTGAGGGAGGCATTGGTGGACTAAATAAACAGGAACTAATTGTCAAAATTTTAGAAACCCATGCAAAAAAAGACAACTCTTTTTCTGCCAAAGGTGTCTTAGAAGTAATGCAAGATGGGTATGGCTTCCTTAGGTCGCCTGATTATAATTATATGCCTGGCCCAGATGATATCTATGTTAGTCCTTCCCAAATAAAACGGTTTGGGATGAAAACAGGTCACTTGGTAGCAGGTCAAATAAGACCCCCAAAGTCAAAAGAACGTTTTTATGCGTTGCTTAAAGTAGAGGCCGTAAATAATTGCCCTGTTGATAAATTAAAGGATATCATTTTATTCAACAATTTCACACCTTTATATCCAGAAGAAAAGTTCAAGCTTGAGAACCAAAAAAACTCTAAAGATTTGTCAATGAGGATAATGGATTTAATATCCCCTATTGGCAAGGGGCAGCGCGGATTAATTGTTGCTCAACCAAAAACAGGCAAAACTATCTTACTTCAAAAATTAGCTAACGCAATCAGTCAAAACCACCCAGAGACCAAAAGGATTGTGCTATTAATCGACGAGAGGCCTGAGGAGGTTACCGATATGAAAAGAAACGTTGATGCTGAAGTAATTAGCTCAACGTTTGATGAGCCTCCAGAGCGACATGTTTCTGTCGCAGACATGGTTTTACAAAAAGCTAAAAGGATGGTTGAATATGGGAGTGACGTTGTCATTTTATTAGATAGCATAACAAGACTTGCGCGTGCACATAATGCTGTTATACCACACAGCGGGAAAATTTTATCTGGCGGGGTTGATTTTAACGCACTCAAAAAGCCAAAACAGTTTTTTGGTGCAGCCCGGAATACTGAAGAAGGAGGTAGTTTAACAATTGTATCAACGGCATTAATTGATACGGGTAGTAGAGCCGATGAGGTTATCTTTGAAGAGTTCAAGGGCACTGGCAATATGGAACTTGTACTTGATAGAAGGCTTAGTGATAGAAGAGTCTATCCAGCATTTGATATAATTAAATCAGGTACAAGGAAAGAGGAGCTTTTATTAAGCAGAAAAGAACTGGGAAGAATGTGGATACTCCGAAAACTATTAAATGATATGAAAGTTGAAGAAGCTATGGAGTTTATGCAAGATAGAATGAAGCGTACAAAAACAAATGAAGAATTCCTTGATACTATGAGCCAATAGTTTTTATGTGACATAGACAATGAATAAAAAACCCTTAGATATAAAAACTGTTGTTGCTAGGGTTATTACAGATAAACCTGTCAGAAAAACTCCTTACCAAGTTAAAGGAGTATTCATCCGTCAGTATCCTAATGAAAAAATCATACCAATGCTAAATGGGTCATACCGAGATAAATTTCTATATCCAAGGGTCCAAGTCAAAATTTTAAACGAGCAAATATATCTCATTGGTATCGATCAAGGAGCCGAGCCTATTATTCAGTTGTGTGAGCGTATAGGATCCTTGGATTTTGGCAATATCACATTTGAAGTAGAAAACTGTGATTTAGAAATATTTGAAAAACAGTTTATAATATCAAAAAGGCTAGTACGTTATAAGTTTATTACTCCTTGGGTGGCTCTTAATCATATGACTAGCGGAAAGTACAAAGCTCTAAAAAATAGTGATAAGCAAACTTTTTTAAGTAGAATTCTGGGGCAAAATATAATTTTTATGGCAGGTGAAGTTGGGAACTTTTTTGAGGAAAATATTTATACTAAAGTCAAAGTGCCCAACATTTACCCAAAGCCAATTGACGAAAACAAATGGGGAGCGTTCAAAGGGGAATTCAAAACAAACTTTATTTTACCAAATTACATAGGATTAGGTAACGGAATTACAAGAGGCTTTGGAGCAATATATTGTCTCTTCAATCACGAATCATTTTCTTTTGATGAAGAAGCTTTAAAAAAAAATAGTAACGAATTCAAGGATGAGGGTTTTGGTGAAATCGAAGACTTAGAAAAAATATCTTTTGTTGATGTGCCAAAACCCAAAAGAAATAGAACTAAAAATGTAAAAAATAAAAAGCATGCATTGAGTCAAAATAAAGGTCAAAGAAAATATAAAACTACAAAAAGGTTTTCATCAGACAAACCCTCAAAGCTTTTAAACAAAAAAAGAAGAAAACCTAAACATAGGCATATCCTGTCAGAAGATTATACTATTGAACCCGAGACTATAAACAAAAGAAAAACAGAGGGAGATAGTGAGCATCATGACCAAAGGTTTAACACAGAAAAATATCACAAGAAGCAGCACAAGTTTTGAATATGAAATTATCTAACCGAGTTAATGCAATAAAGCCATCATTTACTTTACAAATGGCTACAATTGCTGCAGAGATGCGATCAGAAGGGATAGACATAATCAATTTCTCCGTTGGTGAGCCTGACTTTAACACACCCCCAAATATCATCGAAGCGGCTAAACTAGCAATGGATGAAGGATATACAAAATATACCGCTGGTCCAGGGATGATAGAGTTTAGAGAGGCAATTTGTAAAAAGCTCTATCGTGAAAATCAGCTTGATTTTTCGATTGAAAACATTTTGGTATCTAATGGTGAAAAGCAGAGCCTATCAACTGCATGCCAAGCATTGTTTGATAAGGGGGATAAAGTAATTGTGTTTAGCCCTTATTGGGTTTCCTTCCCAGAGTTTGTACGACTGGCAGATGCGGAGCCTATTTTTGTCAATACACTGGCCGAAAAAAACTTTGAACCAGACTTTAAAGACCTCCGCTCTAAGATTGATTCTAGAGTCAAGGGCGTGATAATCAATTCCCCATCAAATCCAACGGGAGGAGTTTGGAGCGATCAAGCCTTGATAGAATTATTAAGATTAGCAAAAAGCTTGAACTGGATAGTTATATCGGATGAGTGCTATGAAAGGCTGGTTTATGATACTGAATTCACTAGTGCTGATTTTATTAATAAAAAGAAAGCTATAAATGCGGTTGTTCTCTCATGCTATAGTTTATCAAAAACTTATGCCATGACAGGTTGGAGAATAGGTTATGCAGCCGGGCCAAAAACTATCATAAAAGCCATGTCTAAAATACAAGGACAAGCTACTTCATGTGCAAATTCCATTGGCCAAAAAGCGGGAATAGAAGCTTTGATGGGAGGGCAAGATTGTGTAGAAAAAATGCGATCAGCTTTCAAAAAGAGGCGCGACCTAATTGTTAAAAGTCTTAATGAGATTGATAATATTACATGCATAGAACCAAAAGGTGCATTCTATGCTTTTCCAGACTTTAGTGGTTATTTGAATACCTATACTAATGGAAAGCTAATAACCGATACTTTTGACATTTCAGAATATTTACTTAAAGAGGCCAGAGTTGTTACTGTTCCTGGAGACGGGTTTGGCGCACCTGGGCATATCAGATTTTCTTATGCAGTCAGTAGCAATACTATTAAAGATGGAATTAACAAATTAAAGCTAGCCCTTAACAAATTATCTAAATAGGAGGAAAAATGAAAAAAGATACTCATCCAGAAAACTACCGTCTAGTTGTTTTTAAAGATACATCGTGCGATTATGCTTTTTTAACTAAGTCCACAGTTGATACGAAAGAGACTATAAAATGGGATGATGGAAACGAATATCCACTATTCAAAATTGAGATCTCAAACAAATCCCATCCATTCTTTACAGGAAAGCAAAACCTTGTGGATACTGCTGGGAGGATAGAAAAGTTTAAACAAAAATACGGAGGAGAATAATAGTATCTGCCATACAGTCTTAGACTTTGCAAGGTTGGTTTGCCAAAGGCTGAAAAGCTTAGATTAATGTTTATAAAAAAACAATATCAAAGATTATCTCACAATTAAAAATGAAAACTAAGCTTAACGCCATAATTGAAAAGCACAATAAACTATCAGAACAAATGGCTGATCCTGATGTCTACAGTAACCAGAAAAAGCTTACCGAGATTGCAAAAGAACATAGATCAATCGACGGTGTTGTTTTAGTGGGGAAAAAGTTTCTCAGAGTCTCAGATCAGATTGAAGATGCAAAGTCAATAATGCAGGGAGATGACGAGGAACTTAAAGAGATCGCTCTAGAAGAATTGCCTTCATTAGAAAAAGAAAAAGAGTTGTTGAGTGATAAGCTTAAGATGCTATTGTTACCAAAAGATCCAAACGACGACAAAAACTTAATTCTTGAGATTAGAGCTGGTACTGGTGGCGATGAAGCAGCGTTATTTGCTGCTGACTTATTTCGTATCTATACAAGATATGCAGAGAGGAAAAACTGGCAATATAAAGTGATGGATAGCTCAGATACAGGCATAGGTGGTTTAAAAGAAGCTATAATATCAATAGCTGGTAAAGGTGCATTCGGGATGTTGAAATATGAGAGCGGTGTTCACAGAGTACAACGAGTTCCAAAAACTGAAACGAGTGGAAGGGTTCACACGTCTGCCGCAACGCTTGCTGTTTTGCCAGAAGCCGAGGATGTAGATGTCGATATAAATGACTCTGATATAAAAATTGATACCTATCGTGCTAGTGGTGCTGGAGGTCAGCACGTAAACAAAACAGAATCTGCGATACGAATTACTCATATCCCAACTGGGCTGGTTGTAACGTGCCAGGATGAATCTTCTCAACATAAAAATAGAGCTGCAGCACTAAAAGTACTTAAGTCAAGGTTATTAGCTGCAGAGCAGCAAAAGGCTTCTGATGAAAGAGCAGCGGAAAGGAGAACTTTGGTTTCAACTGGCGACAGATCTGCAAAAATTAGAACATATAATTTTCCGCAAGGCAGAGTAACCGATCATCGCATTAATTTTACCTCTTATCGCTTAGGTGAGATATTAGATGGAGATATAACTGAGCTTATTGAAAAGCTTAAACTAGCCGACCAACAAACATCTATGGCTGCTGAGAACTTTTAAGCATAAATCTCTTAAAGCATAATGCCAAAATCATGGACTTTAATCGATATAATTAAATGGGGGGAACAATTTTTTAAAGATCGGGGATTTGATAATCCAAGAACTGAAATTGAGTGGCTATTATCCTCATTATTAGAGACAACTAGATTAGATATCTATTTAAAACATGATATGCCTGTCTCTAATGAAAAGTTAAGAATACTACGTTCATGGATTAAGAGGAGAGAAAAGAAAGAACCGTTGCAATATATAACAGGTGTTTGTGAATTTTATGGAAGGGAGTTCTTTGTTAATTCAGATGTCTTAATCCCAAGACCTGAAACTGAAAGAATTATAGATATTGCCCTTGAGCACTATAAAAAAATAAACCAAAAGCCGTCAATTTTAGATATAGGTTCAGGGTCTGGTTGTATATCAATTACTATGGCTTTAGAGATTTCTGATTCAAATGTTCTAGGACTTGATTCTTCATCAAGCGCAAATAAAATTGCGAGAAAAAATAGCCTTAAGCTTAAAGCAAAAAATGTATCATTTGATGATATGGATATATTGACAAATACTCCCACCAAAGGATTTGACATCGTAATATCAAACCCGCCTTATATTCCTCAAGAAGAGTTAAATACAATAATGCCAGACGTAATAAACTTTGAGCCGCATATTGCACTAACCGATTCATTTGATGGTCTAACTTTTTACAGAAGATATGCAAAGTTATGCGAGCATTTATTGACAAATAATGGCATTTTTTTACTAGAAGTAGGGCTAGGGGACCATTGTGTTAAGGTTGAGAAAATATTTAGAAGAGAAGGATATAATAACATCAACTGCTATAAAGATTTTAACGACGATGAACGAATCCTTCTTATACAGCTTTAACAAAATAAGACAAAGCATGATTTAGGTATATAACATGTTCATTGAACCAGTATATTATCATTTAAAAATTTTACGCCCTCTGAATGTGTTTACTAGTGGGTTAGCAATGATTATATCTGCTTCCATTCTAGATCAAATCGGTAATTACTACGTTGTAGCAATAACATGTATAGTAGTCATGTGTTTTACTGGTGCCTCTAATGCATTAAATGATGCAATTGATTTGAAATCCGATTTAATTAATCGTCCATATCGACCCATACCGTCAGGTAAAATAAGTAGAAGGGCTGCTGTAATTTTTTCCTTTATGTTATTCGCGGTAGGATCCATAATATGTTTACAACTAAGTGATGCTGCTAAAGTTATTGGCATAATAATATCAGTTCCGATGATTATATCTTACAACACGTATTTCAAGGGCGTCTATCTGCTTGGTAATTTCGTTGTCGGATTAGTCATAGGGATGTCATTTGTTTTCGCAGGAGCTGCTCACTATAGTGTTGCATCTATGTGGATACCCGCATTTCTTGCTTTCGGCCTTACTTTTTTAAGAGAGATCATAAAAGATTTAGAAGATATTAGGGGTGATAAAATTAGCGGTCTTTTAACTTACCCAATATCATCAGATTTAAAACAAACAACTAGATTGATAATTTTTGTAACTGTATCTGTAGGCTTAGCAGCATTAATACCATACCTAATGGGATGCTATGGGACTTGGTATTTAATTACATTAGTTATAGGAGTTGAGATTCCTTTATTATTAGTAGTATTTTTGTTTATAAAAAATCCTGAAGTCTCGACAGCTAAAATTTGTTCAAAAATTTTAAAGGTGAGTACTCTTTTAGGCTTGGTTGCCATTTATATGGGGAAGTTTTAATGAAATCTGAATTTGTACATCTACACAATCATTCTGATTACAGTCTACTTGATGGTGCACAGAGGATAGATCAGCTGATAAATACTATTGATGATCTCAACATGGATACTGTTGCTCTAACTGAGCATGGTAATATGTTCAGTACTATACCATATTACAAAGAAGCAAAAAAAGCTGGTATAAAACCAATTATTGGTTGTGAAGTATATGTTGCAACTGGCTCACGCTTTGATAAAAAGCAGTTGCCAGGCGGCGGATGGGGCAACAATCACTTAGTTCTGTTAGCTAAGAACTATCAGGGTTATAAAAATCTTATGAAACTCGTTACAGCAGGCTATCTTGAAGGATTTTATTACCGACCTAGGGTAGATATAGACTTGCTTAAAGAATATAACGAAGGCTTAATATGCTTATCTGGATGTTTGAAAGGTGAGCTGCCAGAAAAAATGTTGAAAGGTGATTTTGAGGGAGCAAAAAAAACAGCGATTATGTATTCGCAAATTTTTAATGATAGATATTACCTCGAGATACAAAATCATGGTATTCCTGAAGAAGAAGCAAACATAGCGAATATGAAGAAGCTAGCTTCCGAACTAGGCCTTCCTCTAGTTTGTACCAATGATGCGCACTATGCGAAACAAAATCACTGGGAAGCGCACGACATCCACATATGTCTAGGTACAGGTAAAGAGCGAAGCGATCAAAATAGGCTAAGATACGCTACTCCAGAATTTTATTTTAAATCCCAGGATCAGATGTTTAAACTTTTTAAAGAGTTTCCAGGAGCAATTGAGAATACAAGAAAAATTGCAGACAGTATTAATCTCGAATTACCAATTGGCGAGTCCCATTTACCTAAATTCCCAATACCCGAATCGGCTTTAACAGATGATCCAGACGAGTACTTAAAAGCTCTGACTCAATCAGGCGCCGAGTATCATTACGGAGAAATTTCACCTAACACTCAAAAGCGGATTGATCATGAACTCAGCGTTATAAGAAATATGGGCTTTGCAGGATATTTTTTAATCACCGCTGATTTTGTCAAGTATGCAAAACAATCAAAAATACCTGTGGGCCCAGGAAGAGGGTCAGCTGCAGGAAGTATTGTGTCCTATTCTTTGGGTATAACAGACATCGACCCTCTGAAGCACAATCTGCTCTTTGAGCGATTTCTAAATCCTGAGCGCATAAGCATGCCGGATATTGATATTGATTTTTGCATCGAGAGGAGAGGAGAGGTTATCGATTATATCAAAGATCAATACGGCGAGAATTCCGTAACGCAAATTATTACATTTGGGAAGATGAAAGCCAAGCAAGTAGTTCGTGATGTTGGCCGAGTAATGGGGTATTCGTTTAATGAAGTAGATAAGATTGCTAAGGCAATACCAAATGAGTTAAACATTACCCTTGATAAAGCGTTAGATAAAAGCTCTGATTTATCTAATATGGCTGAAAATGATTATAAGGAGTTAATTCAACATTCGAAAGTCCTAGAGGGCATGAATAGACATGCATCTATTCACGCAGCGGGCGTGGTTATTGCTCCTGGTGAGTTGACAGATTATGTTCCACTTTACAAGTCCAATACAAATGATATTACAAGCCAATATGACATGAAAGGTCTTGAAGACCTGGGACTATTAAAAATGGATTTTTTAGGGCTTAGAAATCTTACAGTTATCGACAAGACAGTCAAATTGATTAATAAAAATGATAAAAACTTTAAAATACAGGATGTGGCATTTAACGATAAAAAAATATATAAGTTGTTTGCAAAGGGCCATACCATTGGTGTTTTTCAATTTGAGTCCTCAGGAATGCGTGAGTTTTTGAAAAAACTAAAACCTACTGTTATTGAAGACTTGATAGCAATGAACGCATTATATCGTCCTGGGCCAATGCAAAACATTGATGACTTTATTTCCCGGAAGCATGGATTAGAAAAAATTAAGTATCCTCACCCTCTATTAGAACCTATACTCAATGAGACCTATGGTATTATTGTTTATCAAGAACAAGTAATGCAGATAGCTCACGAAATTGCAGGATTTACTCTCTCTGAAGCGGATATAATGAGGAGGGCAATGGGTAAAAAAATCAAATCACTGATGAAAGATTTATCAATTAAGTTCATTAAGGGTGCAGAAAAAAAAGGTATATCAAAAAGCAAGGCAGAACAAATATTCTCTCTGATTGAAAAGTTTGCTCAGTATGGGTTTAATAAAAGCCATTCAACAGCCTATGCGTATGTTGCATACCAAACTGCCTGGCTTAAAGTATACTACCCGGCAGAATTTATGAGCGCAAATTTAACGAGCGAAATGAGCACCATAGATAGAGTAGTAATCTTGATAAATGAATGTAAAAAGATGGGCATAGAGGTTAAACCTCCTGACATTAATATTTCTTTTGAAGATTTTAAACCAATAAATCAAAACTCTATTTCGTACGGTTTAAACGCAATAAAAAATGTTGGTTCAAAAGCTTTAGAGGCTATAATAAACGAAAGGATTGATAAAGGGTCGTACAAAAGCATTTTCGATATATGCAGTAGAGTGGACCAACAAAAAGTAAATAAGCGAATATTGGAGAGCTTGGTTGCCTCTGGTAGTCTTGATTCATTAGAGGGTAATCGTGCACAAAACTTTGATGCTATTGATAAAGCCATTAAGTACGGTCAAGCTATGCAACATGAAAAAAACAGAGACCAAGTAGATTTGTTTAGTTTTAGTGAAAACCAAGGGCAGATAATCAAGGTACCAGTACTAGAAAATTTAGATGAATGGTCAGAGGAAGAATCATTATCAAAAGAAATGGATGTTTTAGGGCTATACGTGTCTGGGCATCCGTTATTGGAACACGCCGACGATTTAGAAGAATTTACAAGCATATCATTTGACGATAGTCAAGAGCTATCAAAAAATGACCTAATTACTGTTGGTGGGATGATTACAAAAATAGTTAAACGATTTGATAAAAGAAATCGGGAGATGGCTTTTTTTGACTTGGATTGTCTCGGAGGCCGTGCTGAAATAGTAAGTTTCAGCGACTGTTTTGCCTCATTTGGAAACTTAATTAAAGAGGGGAACGTTGTCTTTGTCAAGGGGAAGCCCTCAGAAACCTCCGACTTTTCAGATTTGAAAATCTTATCAAATGAAATCATACACGTAAATAATGTTCGTGATAGGCTATCTCAATATCTAAATATAAAGCTCCCTCAACAAACTACTAGCCCTGATAGTGTTGATGATCTGATGCATTTAGCCCAGAGAAATAAAGGAAATTGCAGGTTGCTATTTCACCTTCCAAACTCAGACTCGCTCAAACCTTTAAGGGTACTGGCGCACAACATCAAGGTTTCGACAAACAGCATATTTATAAAACAATTGAGATCAAAATATGGTAAGGATAACGTTTGGATTGAATGAAAAGTGATTGCTGTTATTCAAAGATGTTTAAATTCAAGTGTTGAAGTAGATGGAGACACTGTTGGGTCTATAAAGAATGGTCTTGTGATTTTTTTAGGCATTCTTAAAGAAGACAATTTTGATGATGTAGAATACCTGGTCAAAAAAATTAACACGATACGTATTTTTAGTGATAATGAGGGGAAAATGAATTTATCTCTAAAGGAAGTAGGTGGTTCCGTACTAATTATAAGTCAGTTCACTCTTTGTGCTAATATGTCAAGTGGAAGAAGACCAAGTTTTACAACAGCAAAACCACCAGATGAAAGTAAAATTCTTTACGAGAATTTTATTTTACTTTTTAAAAAATGTGGAGTCAATGTGCAGACTGGGAAGTTTGGTAAATTTATGAATGTCAAAATCATAAATAATGGCCCATCGACTTTTATATTTAATTCCAGAAGAGATCAAGCCAATTAAAATACTTTATATTTGGTTTAGATAATCATAATTATGAAGTAAAAAGTGTCTTTATTAATTTATCAGCACTATGGATCGTAAGATAAGAATTGTTATGGCTAAACCAGGTTTAGACGGTCATGATCGTGGTATTAAAATACTCGCTGCATCATTTAGAGATGCTGGGATGGATGTGATATATCTAGGTCTCAGACAAACACCTGAGATGATAGTCTCGGCAGCTCTCCAGGAAGATGCTGATGTTATTGCTCTTTCTAGCCTTAACAATGCTCATAACACAATTTTTACTAAAGTAATTGAATTGATGAAAAAAAAAGGTCTTGATGACGTTTTGTTAACTGGAGGAGGCATAATCCCACCTGGTGATATGGCAGAGCTACAAAAAAAGGGTGTTGGTAAGCTGTTTGGACCTGGCACTCCTGTACAGGATACTGTAGACTATGTAATTAACTGGGTAAAAGATAATCGGAGATAAATTGGATCTAACAAACCAAATAGAGCTAGAATTGTATTTTGCAGATCATTTTGATACAATACTCTTTCCCGTTTTAGCTGAGCTTTACTTAGATCAAAATGATTTAAGAAGGGCTAGAAAAGTTTGTGATATTGGTCTCAAATATAATCAGAATGATGTATCAGGGCTTTATATCCTTGCAAAAATTGAAAAGTCTGAAGGACAATTAAAAAAAGCCGAAAAACTTTTAGAAAGAGTTTTGTCACTTTGCAACGATCATTTGGCAGCTGCTGAATTACTTTGTGAGATCCAGACCGTATTAGGACGAGCTACTAGCAGGCTATTAAAGTCGTGGAAACACGTACAATCTCTGGATTCAAAGAATCACACAGCTAACGAATTTATTGCCAAAGTTGAGAAGAAAGACAAAAAGGGATCTGAGAGCATAATTGTTAAAAAAAGGAAAAACCTATTAACAAAATCTGAGACACATGACACAAAAAAGTTAGTCAAGCCAAAATCAGAAAAAGAATCTGTAAGAATTTCTACAATCCAAGATATTAAAGATCCATTAAAAGTAAGTTCACGCTTAGCAACATTTACGCTTGTATCTGTGTTAAAGAACCAAGGATTGTTTTCTCAAGCTCTTGAAGTCTTGGATGCGTTGGAGCAGAAGGGTGAAAGTAAAGACTCTATCTCGCTTGAACGAGATACAATTAAAACACTTATAGAAAGATCAATAAAGGACGAAAAAAGTGGGTGAAAAAAATTATTTTAATAGGCAAGAGAAGCTCAGAAAAGTATTAAAAGATAAGAACCTTGATGGCATGCTTATATCTAACTTAACGAACATTAGATATATATGTGGTTTTACAGGCTCTGCCGCTACCTGTCTAGTAACTCCAGATGGTCAATTTTTTTTAACGGATGGGCGATATATTGAACAGTCAAAACAACAGGTAAAAGGTTTTAAAATCTTTACTGATATGGCATCGCATCTTGATCAAATTAAAGATAATAAAATAAATGTAGACGGTCTAAAAGTTGCTTTTGAAGGAGAGCACACTAGCTATTCGTATTTCCAAATGATGAAGGCTGTCTTGCCAGGTATAATATGGGAGAACTCAACAGGGATATTAGAAGAACTCGCTTCTGTTAAAGATCAGCATGAGTTAGACTGTATACGTGTAGCAGTTGAAATAACAGATAAGGTGTACGAAGAAATCTTGCCTATGTTATCCCCGGGGTACACAGAAAAAGATGTTGCAAACGAACTGGTATCAAAATATCGTAAATACTCTGAGGGAGAGGCTTATAGTCCAATAGTTGCTGCGGGACCTAATGGTGCTCTTCCGCACGCAACACCAACAGATAGAGAGTTCCAAAAAGGTGATTTTGTTGTTATAGACGCTGCAGCAAAATATGAAGGTTATCATGCTGATATGACTAGAACTCCCGTTGTTGGCGAAGCTACATCTAAACATAGAGAGATATACGAAATCGTAAAAGAATCTCAATCACGTGGGTGTGTTATGGCTAAGGCCGGGGTTCCTTGTAAAGAAGTGGACGCAGCTACAAGAGATTATATCCATGAAATGGGGTATGGTGAATACTATACGCACGGCACAGGACACGGTTTGGGGCTAGAAATTCATACAACCCCAAGATTTAGCCCTCAAAGTGATCAAATTTTAAAAAAGAATAATGTCATGACTATTGAGCCTGGAATTTATATCGCAGGATGGGGTGGTGTAAGGATAGAGGATGATGTGATTATCAAAGATGATGGTTGTGAAATATTAAATAGAACAACAAAGGACTTGGTTGAACTAAATTAATCAGACTGCCGTATCTTGTGAATATTTATTCTCATCCACAACTATACGATGCTATACATCATAACTATAAATCGGATATAGCTCTCGTGCAGTCTATTGCAAAAAATATAAGCGGATCAGTACTCGAATTGGCATCTGGCACTGGTAGGCTAGCAGAGGCAATTATTAAGTTAGGTCTTAATTATACAGGCTTAGAATTAAGTGAACCATTTATTAATCTAGCAAAAAAAAAATACAGGCATAATGCTGATTTTGTTCAAGGTAATATGCAAAATTTTAAACTCGGCCAACACTTTAGTTTTATATTTATCGGTTTTAATTCATTTCTACACAATCTTACATTGATGGAGGCTCGAAATTGTCTCAAATGTGTTAGAAGACATTTATCGAGCAATGGTAGGTTTATGATTTCTGTGTTCATTCCTGACCCGGCATTCTTGTATAGAGATAGTGAGGAGCTATATCCCGCAACTGACTATTTCCAGTTCCAAAACTCAAAATGCAGAATGATGGAGAAAAACAAATACGATTCTGCAACACAAATTAATAACTTAGTGTGGCTAATTGAAAGAAATGGTAAAGTAGAGTCTAAGGAATATCATTATAGTATGAGAATGTTTTATCCTCACCAGATGGATATGATATTATCGCAATCTGGGTTTATAATCAGAGAGAAGTATGGCGACTATGATCAATCACCTTTAAACGCTGAAAGCAGCATGCAAATATATATTTGTGAAGCAAACTAATCAGTTCGACTTATTTCATTCAGTCAAAATACTGAATAAGCGAGATAAAAGTCTTAGTAAATTGTTTATCAATTACGAGGTGAACGATCTAAAACCTGAAAAAAATTATCTTAAATCATTGATTCGCTCTATTATATACCAGCAATTAAGTGCTAAAGCTGCAAAAAAGATCTTTGAAAGATTTATATCCGTTTTCCCAGGTAATTCATTTCCTGATGCGCAGATCATATCAAGGATGAATATCGACCGATTCCGAGATGCAGGTATATCATATAATAAGTCACACTATATAAAAAATATTGCTAATGCTTTCATTGCTGAAAAAAAAACTTTTAACAACTTAAGAGATATGAGTGATCAAGAAATCATAACTACTTTAACGCAAATAAAAGGTATAGGTATTTGGACAGCACAGATGTTTTTGATGTTTACGCTTAATAGACCTGATATATTTCCGGCTTCAGATCTTGCGATGCAAAAAGGATATCAGGTTTATTTTAAACTAGATTCTCTACCTAAGCCAAGCGTTATGTTGGACCATTCACAGGTTTGGGTCCCCTACAGAACCACTGTCAGTCTCTACTTATGGTCTGTCCTTGAGGGCCCCTTTGAGTGGTAAAATGATTAAAGCTATATTTTTTGATATTGGGGGTGTCTTATTAGATATACACATAGAGAAAACATACCAGTTTTTGAGTGACTGTATTGATGTTGATAAAAACATTATAAAGCAGAGGTTCCCATGGGATGCGCATGATGAATATGAAAAAGGTCTTATTAACAACAAGGAATGGTTTCTTATCTTTAAGGATTCTCTTCCCCAACCATGCTGCCTTAAAGAGTCCGACTTTTGGAAAGCTTGGAAACTTCTTCTTGGCAGGGAAAAGGGAACAAAAAGAATCCTAACAAAATTAAAAAGCGACTTTAGTTTATGGCTATTATCTAATACTAACCCTCAGCATATCAAAGATGAAATAGAAAAGAACTATACATTTCCAAAGCTTGTAGATGGTGCTATATATTCGTTTGATGTCGGTTGCAGAAAACCAGATAAAAGCATCTATAAGATTGCTATGGAACAAGCAAAAATTCAGGAGCCAAATGAAAGTCTTTTTATCGATGACCTGCATGAAAATATACTTGGTGCAAGAAGTATTGGGATGAACGCTATTCACTTTCGCTCTACGGGGGAACTAATAAATAAACTAGTCGATTTTAATATATATGTGTAGGAGTTGAATTGAAACAAGCATTTTTTATAATCTTCATTTTTTATACCAACTTGAATGCTACAGGCACCTGGATGTGGAATAATCGCACACATGGAGAGTTAAAGTGGACAACTATTGAGACTAAAAACTTTAACGTTCACTATCATCAAGGCATTCGTGAAATTGCTCTTAAGGGTGCATCAATCGCAGAACAAGTGAGACCAACATTGATCAAACAAATGAACCTGGATACGTTGCCAAAGCTGGATATTGTTCTCACTTCTGAAGATGAGATTCTCAATGGTTTTGCCCTCCCCGCAAATTATACAATTATTTGGGTAGACCAAAATGATGCATCTTTATGGTCTGGAGATGAAAAATGGTTAAGAACTGTTCTGGCTCACGAGCTACAGCATCTTGTGTATAACAATAAGGTAAAAGGGCCATGGTGGTTGCCTGAACCAATGAACTATTTGGCTCACAGAACCCCAGCATGGTTGGTTGAGGGAATGGCGGAATATTATACCGAAAAATGGAGGCCTTGGCGTTTCGAAATGTCGCATAGAGGGCATGTAATTAGAAATACTGTAAGCAAAATTAGAGATCCACACAATGATGGCTTTTCAAAAACTTTATATCTTGCTGACCGTTTTGGAGATTCTACAATAACAAAAATATTAAACTTTCGGAACAAACTTGGGTACCTGGACTTTGAACATTCATTCAAAAAACATACAGGAATAACTGTAAAACAATTCAATGAAGACTGGCGTAGACTAATGAATACCTTCTACTACGGGCAGAGATCCCAGAAAGAAACACTCAATGAGGCAGGTTTAGTTCGCAAGCTTCCTGTAAAAAGAGTTGTCGCATTTGATTATTTTAGTGATACAAACAGGATTGCAATTGTGGGTCAATTGTCAAAAGGTCAGGGCGATTTATCATTAATCCTTGCAACTAGAGATACCCTAAAAGAAAAAAAAACCAGAAAAAAGAGGTTAAAAAAATCAAAAAAAACAGGCAAGAAGCCAAAAAAAGTAAAACCAATATGGAAGCTAAAAGAACTAGATCATGGTAGGTTTGGTGAAATAAACAATAATCTTGATGTATCGCCAGATGGGGAGAAAATAGTCTATCCCAAATATGGATACGGCAAAAACCAATCCTTGGGTTACGATATATATGTATTCGATTTACTTACAAAAAAGAAAACAGTTTTAATTAAATCAAAAAGAGCTAACTATCCTAAGTTCTCACCAGATGGTAAATCAATACTATTCGTTGCACATAAAAATTCGACATCCCAATTATATACTATGAACATGAACAGTAATAAAATAAAGCAGATTACTAATAACCAGGGCGACGTTCAGATCATCACACCTAATTGGAAGCCAGACGGAAAAGCAATTGCTTTTGCGATGTCGGGAGAAGACGGGCAAATGGATATCTATGTAATTGATATTCAAACCAGAGTTTTAAAACAAATAACAGACTCTGCTGAGGCAGATGCTTTCCCTGTCTGGCACCCTGACAGTGAGCAAATTTCGTACACTGGTTACTATAACAATAGTCCCAACTTGTACACCTACAATTTTAAAACCAATCAAACGGTCCAAAATACTGATTTATGGAATATGTATTGGAGCATGGATTGGAATAAAGAACTATCAACAGTAACGGCAATGACTCTTAACACTGTTGACTCATCAAGAGTTGTAGAAATTGATCCCTCTAGATCAATTGAGCCAACAAAAATAACAATGAATTCAATGTTTTACAGCTGGAGAAACAAAACACCAGATCATTCCATATCAAATATTAATTCAAAAAGTTCGGTTGAGATAGTGAGCGAAAAGAAATATAATTTTATTAAGCATCTGCGGCATCTTGGCACGTTCGTGCTTCCGGATGAGCGTAGTTTATTTTATCAAGGGGCTTTTACAGATGCACTTGGCAGACACTCTTTTGGCGCTACAATTTTTACGGATTATGATTCACTGAATAGTCTTTATTTTCAATATCAAAACAGTTCAGGATTCCCAATAGATTTTTTCTGGGGTCTTGATATTTATAACGACGCCAACTTTCAATTGCAATTTTATAATAAAAATAGGTCATATATAGAGGTCTACAACGGAGCATCAATATGGATTAAGATGCCATATAATTTTGGTAGATCTCAATCTGTAAATCATATTATCTTATCATCACTCCAGTTTGTTAATAGGAATATTATCTCTAACTCACCCATGCCAAGCAATACCGTTTTTGAAAAACCAGACATAGGCAATGAAAGCAGTCTGAAATTTTCTTATATATTTCTTAAGAAAAGACAACACCAAAAAAATATGTTGTCCCCAGATCAAGGTGTAGGGTTAAGCATATCATACAAAAATGCAACGAGTCAATTATGGGGGGTGTTTGATTATAATAAATTAAGGCTCGATACTTATACTAACCTAAAAATAGGACCATTTGTTCTTTATGGAAGGGGGCAATATGAGATAGTAAGTGGTAATTCCCCTAATCAAGAGACCCCCGCTATTGTTGACATACCAAATTATTATCTGATGGGCACAATTACACCAGGTAGAGAATATATGGCGCCTAGAGGTTTTAGCGGCAGGCCTCGTTTTGGTAATCGTGCATTTATGGGTACAATTGAACTTCGAACACCAATATTGCCTGTAGATTTTTTAGAGTTGTTGAATATCATAAAATTAGGATCTCCAACATTCGCCTTGGTATCAGACTTCGGTGATGCATGGGATTCTAAATTAAATATAAAAAAAACAGTAATGACCTATGGATTCGAATTCCGTACGGCATTTAAAATCGCAAACATGCCTGTGATAATTTTGGGTTATGGCTTTGCGCAAAAGCCCTCTTTGTGGTCAAAACAAATTTCTCCTGATTCGTATTTAAAAATGACCCTTATAAACCCATTTTAAACTATATCTAAAAGCGAATTTTTCTTATCGATAGTGAAAAATATAGTCCTTCTGGCTTTAAATCAGGTTTTACTCCATCGTTCCAGACTGCCCACTCTGTTTCAGTAATGCTATTTCCGTCTTCGTCATTTGATCCAGTGTCTCTTCTCCATTGCCAAGGGCCATGAATACTTGTAAAGACGTAGCTGAAGCTGAGAACAGCGTCTCTAGTTTTGTTTATTTGGATTGCCAAATTTGCATCTAAGGAGGGATCTGAAAAAAAAGATAAAACATTATGCCCATCATCGTCCCCCCTCCACGCTAACAACGCAGGCAGGTTTAAACTTACTGACCCACTAGTCCCAAACTTAGAAAAAATTTGGTAATTAAGATCAGTACCTAAGCCTAGATAAGCATCCATATCTTCTCTTGAGTCTAATATTGAACCTAGGTGAAAATTGAAACTACCAGTAAAATCACTGTAAGAATTAATCCACGCTTTGCCAGAAATCTCATACCTATGGTTTTTTGAAAAAATAAAACTCATATCTGTAATCCAAGGTGATGATTTTAATTCGTAGGCTTTTTGTCCTACTTTTATCTTTCTCCATTTCCGAACTATTTTTGCTCTACTCCCGTCGAGCCCTATATCAGTTATCTTTACTAGGCCTCTGGTTTTTCCAGGCAAACTAATTCTTTTACCCTTATAAGTTTTTAAACGATTTTTGGATGCTATCTCAAACATCGCTCCTTTTTTTAATCCTAAATTTTTTCCAGAAAACATATTTATGTATGATCCTTCAACATCAATTACCTCACTTGTGATCATATAAATTTCTTTCAACTTAATTCTAGCATCTTCCGCTAACTGATTTAGCATTTTAACCAGCGAATAATCTCTTGTCCCTCCTGTGTAACTTGCGTTGAGACTAAACGAACTTTCGGATATCCCAGACTCAATATTTATTATTGTAACCTTTGCTTTCAACTCTGTTTGAATATTATTTTCCAGAGCAAGAGTATCTCTAACTTTAATATGCTCTATAGTTTCCTTGACAACGGTTTTAACCACCCACTTGAACAGTGTATTATCTTCCTCTTCTTTATCGGAGTCGTCTTCTACCATTGGTATTCCTTTTTGCCCAAAGTGGATGATTTCAAGTAACAATGCAATTTCAGCAGCGGCGAATTCACCTATTTTTGCTATATAATTTTTCTTTACTAGTCCTGATAGTTGAAACTCTTGCTCCTCTAATATTTTATCCACCATGTTCCTGTCAATTACATCAAAGCGTCCAATTGTGGTGGCTTGTTCTGAAATAATAGAGATCACTTTTTTCTCCAAGGATTCATTTGGATGGGTGCTAGTAGGTAAAATTATCATTGGTTTTTTGACAAGGGTGATATCATCGTCTATATCTAAAGATGAATTTTCCTGAGATTTACATAAACCAAGTAAAGTAAAAAGTATGAGAATTAGGATTCTCATTAAAATGACCAGCTGATATTCTTTTTAAAGGATGCTGTCGTAAAAAAAGAAGGGCTTGCCCTATACTCATGAATATCTATTGTCATACCAGAGATTACATCCACATAATTATTTATAGGCCAACCTATTTCGACTAAAGCCTGAAATCTAGATAGGGGAGGAGAAAGATTTAGATCAATTGAACTCATTTGGTGAAAGTAGTCAATTTCAAATTTTGTTGAAAGGTTATAAATTTTGTGATCTAAAGAGCAGCCTGCTCTTAAGTATGCAGTTTTTTGTTCGGTGTTCAAGTAATCGGAGTTTTCAAATGCAACGCCTAATTCAAGGGTTTTATTCCCTATTTTATTTTTTTGTAAAAAGTACCCAAGACCATAGTTATAGTGATATCGAAGGTTAATGTCTAATTCTGTGTTTTTCTCATAGATAAGTGTATTGAAAGAGTAAACCCTATCTAACGATAAAAAATTGCGACTACTTTTTTGTCGTAGTCTTATTTCTTCATCATTGCCAAAAAAGTGTCCAAAAAACCTCAGGTCTCTAAACGTAGATACCGTTGTTCTCTTTAGTCGACTATAAACTGAATATCCCCAGTCTCTATCCCATGCTTGAACAGAACCCAGCCTATAATACTGAGTCCATTCTAGATCATCCTTATCAGGCTCATGAGCATTGGTTGCAGCTACAATTATAACTATGACAATGCTTTTTTTCATTGTTTTATCTTTTTACCACTCTGCATTAGAAGTATTGAAGCAAATGAAAAGACTATCGTCAATAAAAACGCCATCCCATAACTCACGCTAACTGGAGAGTCACTCACCCCCAAAATTGTATATCTAATTCCATTAATCATATAATATATTGGGTTTATGTAGCTCAGTATTTGAGCCCAGTCAGGGAGCATTTTTATAGAATAAAACACACCTCCCAAAAAGCTAAGTGGGGTTAGAAAAAAGTTTTGCATGATCGATAGTTGATCCCAGCTATCCGCTAATTGCCCCAAGAGTAGACCCATACTAGAAAATGCCCAAGAAACTAAAAATATGAAAGTTAATGTCCCTAATAAATCCTTCACTGGCATACCAACTAAAACTATACCGAGGATTAAGACCATAATGCCATTTACCACTCCTCTCACAATCCCCCCGATAATGTAGGCTAGTGATATTTCGAAACCGGACAGAGGAGCAGTTAAGAGGTCCGGTAGTTGTTGGAGAAGTTTCATTTGTAACATTGAGGATGATGTGTTAGCTGTAGCATTAGTTAGTGTGTTCATCATGATCAATCCGGGTAATATGTACAGTGTGTAGCTAACACCTTGGATTTCAGAAATACGTTGTTCTAGGGTAAAGCCAAAAATTGCAATATAGAGCGCAGAAGTAATCAAACCAGGTAATACTGTTTGTCTGTAGACAGAGAAAAAACGCCCTACTTCTCGCATAATGAGTGTGTTTAAACCAACCCAATTCATTCATTTATCCCTTTACCTGTTAGATCTAAAAACACATCTTCTAGAGATGATTTTTTTAAATCAACACTGTGTACGTTAATTCCATTTTTTGACAATGTATGAATGATCCTGGGCAAAGATTTGTCAGCATCCTTTACTAAAAAATGGAAGCGATCTTCTTCATAAGTATATTCGTAATCAGATAAAATTGATTCATGGTTGGGGCCTACACCACTCGCATTTATAATTATCCCTGCTGTACCTAGTTCTTTTGTAAGTAGCTTTGGGCTTCCTTCTTTAAGAATAACCCCATTGTTTATAATTGCTACATTGTCACATAATAGCTCTGCCTCTTCAATGTAGTGAGTAGTTAATAAGATAGTTTTACCCATGTTATGTAAATCTTTTAGGTAGTTCCACAGGTCATGGCGAAGCTCAACATCAACACCGGCAGTTGGCTCATCTAAAATAATTATATCTGGATTGTGGACTAGTGCTTTTGCCAGCTGGAAACGACGTTTCATGCCACCAGATAATTGTCTAAGTCTAGCATTTCTTTTATTTTCAAGTCCCAGCCTATTAAGAAGTTCATTAACTGTTTTTTCTGCATGCTTCTTTTGAATTCCGTAATACCCAGCATGGAAAAAAAGCAGTTTTTCGATTGGGAAAAACCAATCTACAGAAAATTCCTGAGCCGCTATACCTATTTTTGAACGAGTATATCTGTAGTCTTTTACAGTGTCTCTGCCAAAAACTTTCGTAGACCCCTTATTACGGAATACTAAGCCCGTGAGTATGTTAATCGTCGTGGTTTTTCCAGCGCCATTTGGACCCAATAGGCCAAAAAACTCTCCCTTTTTAATTTTCATGTTTATACCATCAAGGGCTATGGTATCACCATAAGACTTGGTTAATCCAGTTATTTCAATTGCAGGTATACCCAAAATTGTCTAGAAACCTATAGAGCGACTAAAGGGTGAGGGGAAGTCTAGACCTTCTGCTCCCGGGAAGTGTGCAATCGATACTACAAAAACCCACGGAATTAAAATTGAAGCCTCTAGTTCTTTCGCTTTTCCATTTTCAGAAGGCTTTGGCATCGCAAATTTTGGATGATGTATCCATATACCATTCTCATCATATCCTTTTACTTCTACAAATATTTTATCCTGATTAATTCCAATTTTTTTCAGAGGATCATAGTTTTCTAATACAATTAGCACTATATCTCCAACAATTTCTTCAATTTTCATCATATTAATTATTCAATTTATTGTTATAAATTTATTTATTGATCTTAAATAATCCACTATCTAGAGTTCATCATAGTTATGCTTATAAAAAGGGTACTCGTCATAAACTATATATCAAGAGAATATATTGATTCACTATCTGATATGCTGAAAAATAATCAAGGTGATCAGATCAGCACAGTGGGAGTTTAGCAGAGAATACATTGTTTCTATAATCTACAAAACTGATACCACAAAGATTATCTATACGATCAATGATAAGGTATCATTCATATCGATTACTAAAGTTAAGTGTTTTAATCATCTTTTGTCTTATCTATTAACTCTAGGAATTGATTCTCTGTAAGTATAGTTACATTTAGTTTTTTAGCTTTTTGTAATTTGGAACCGGGAGATGAACCACAAACTAAATAATCGGTTTTTTTACTGACAGATGATGTAATTCTTCCACCTAGCTTTTTTACTTTTTCCTGCGCATCTTTTCTTCCAATATCAGAAAGTGTCCCTGTAAACACAAATGCTTTTTCATTCAAAATAGATGACTTAGCTCCTGACTGCTTATCTATAATTATGCCTTTTAGGATACAATCTCGCGTCATTTTTAGGTTTTTTTCTTCCTGCCAATAATTAACCACCTCTTTTGCTACTACTGGGCCGATGCCATCTATTTTTTCAAGCTCTTCAAATGTAGTAGCAATGAATCCTTCTAAATCAGAGAAAAAATGTGACTCAAAAATATAGGCTGCATTTGCGCCCACATTTTTTATTCCTAGACCATAGACGAACTTTGCAAAAGTTGTTTTTTTCGAATTTTCTATAGCTTTTATTAAATTTTCTGAAGATTTGTCTCCAAAATTTTCAAGAGTCATTAAATCTTCTTTCTGTAAATCTAAAACGCAGCTGATGGAATTTATTAACTCTGAATCGACAAGTTTGTTTACGACTTGTTTTCCAAGACCCTCAATATCAAGAGCTCCTTTCGACGCAAAGTGTTCTATCTTTGCTTTTACTTGCTCACTGCAAAGTGCATTTCTACAACGAAGAACAGCTTCATCACCTTTCTTAAATGCAGGCTCCTCACAGTTTGGGCAATGGTCTGGCATATGGAATGGTTTTGAGTGACGAGGTCGTTCCCCTCTAATTACCTTAATAATTTTGGGTATCACGTCTCCTGATCGTTCAATAAGAACCGTGTCGCCTGATCTAATATCTTTTCTCTCTATTTCATCTTGGTTGTGCAATGTCGCATTGCTTACGGTAACACCTCCTACGAGCACTGGCTTTAGTTTTGCTACAGGAGTTAATGAGCCTGTCCTTCCAACCTGAACTTCAATATCCTGAATTACTGTGGTTACTCTCTGTGCTTTAAACTTTCCAGCAATAGCCCAACGGGGAGATCGACTTCTAGAACCTAGTTTTTCACGGTAATTATACTTATTAACTTTAAAAACTGTTCCATCGATTTCGTATGGTAGTTCATTTCGCTGCTCACTTAACTTTTTGTGATAGTTGATCATCCCGGTATCATTTAAAACTTTTTCAGTCAATGTACTAGTTGGAAGTCCCCATGATTGTAGAGCATCAATAAGCGACAAGTGATTATTTATATCCTTTTGTGGGATGTTACCAGAATCATAAAAATAAACTGAAAGAGGTCTTTTCGATGTTATTTTTGGGTCAAGCTGCCTCAGGCTACCAGCTGCAGCATTACGTGGGTTTGCAAATAGGTTTTTTTTACTCTTACTACGTTCAAAGTTCATTTCAGAAAAATCATCTTTTGATATAAATACCTCTCCACGGACTTCCAATAAGCTAGGTAATGATAATTTATCCTCTCTTAGTTTCAAGGGTATTGATGATATAGTCTTAAGATTATGTGTTATATCTTCTCCGACATATCCGTCTCCTCTTGTTGATCCAGATTTAAATAGACCATCAATATAGATGATCTCTATTCCTAATCCATCAAGCTTAGGTTCAGCAATATATGTGACAGAATCTAACTTTAAAATTTTTTTAACACGTTTATGATAGGCGACTAATTCATCACTATTCATTGCGTTCGCAAGGGACAACATCGGAGTGGTGTGTTCAATGGTGTTAAACTTCTTCTGTGGTTTTGCGCCGATCCTTTGAGTAGGCGATTGTGGTATTATGCTTTCGGGGTTTTCTTTTTCTAGGGTCTCAAGTTCTCTGAAAAGTTTATCATACTCACCATCTGAAATTATGGGGTCATTTAGGACGTAATAACGATAGTTGTGGTCCTCTATGATAAAGCGGAGCTCGTTAATTCTCGATTTATTTTTCACCTATTTAATCGACTTTGTTGCTTAAAGTACTCAACTGGATTAACCAGTAGTTTGTCTATTGGTGTAAGATTTCCTTGGTCATTTATGGGGGCACCAAATATTCCCATCGGTGTCATAATGGTAAAATAATATTGAATACGTGATGCTGGGAAAGCTTTTGGTTTATATATAAAACGATAAAGTCCCTCTCTACCACTTAGTTGAAATTCTTGATAGTATTTCATTTGATTTGTCTTGAAGTATAATGTTGATGACAAAATTGAATCTACAGGTATATCTGTTATAAAATCGATGTTGTATGATCTACCTTTTAAAAAAGGGGATGGCGCGCTATGATGAATTCTCTGGTTTTTAAATAAGCCAGGGTTGTCATCCCGGATCTGATTTTCAATTTGAGCTAAAATCAAAGAGGGAAATAAGACAATAGATAATCTTATAATACTCAAAATCGTAATATTTGAAGTTCTCATTATCAATACCACTTATTAATAATTTTTAATGGTCAGGCAGTTTTTCCGCCAATTTTCCTCAAAAATCTCATCTGAACTCAAAAACTTTTTTGTGCATCTAATGTTTGCCTCCGCTACAACAGGAAGTGCCCCACTTTCGAAGTGAATTACCAACGTAGAGTGTGTAAAGTTTCTTTTGGAAATTTCTGTTAACATATTTATTGCTTTAAAGCTAAATATAAGCGACTTGTTTACCGTTGACTTATTGCATTCAATTTCAATACGAAATACAGTGTCAGGTCCTCTATTGTGGAAGCTATGTCCTAAAAGTTTTGGCGCATCTAAGGCTGTTCTAAAATAATCATGAAGTAAGGTGGCAATTTTTTTTTCATGGTAGTGTGGTACATCTGATAAAGATGAAGAACTTAAAAGTAAGTTTGAGATTAAAATAATTCTCAATGTATTCTCTCTTTCTATACCCGTCTAGGTGCGACAAAACAATAGTGCTTACTATAAAATTAACATTTATTTTAGTGACATAAAATTGGTACCTTTGGAGGTGAGTATATTTAATATGTATTTAAAACACATCACAGTGGCTCTATTGTTTTTTGCTAACAATACTTTTTCTTCCTCCCTCGCTTCCACAGTAGTTAGAACAGATAATGGTTTTATTGATTATGCTAACCGTGTAATTGTCTCCCGAGGGACAGCATCAATTTTGGAGAGAGAGCTATCTCAGTCAGGCCTACAGGTAACTAGTAAAAATATAAAGCTATCTAAAGGAGAAGCAAAATCAAAAGCAAGGGAAAATCTTCTTAGCCTTGTTAAGATTGTAAATTTTGATGGTAGAACAGTTGGTGAACTCATGCTTGACGACCCACTTGTTGAAAGCAGGATCAAAAGTCTAGTTAGTAGCGCATACCAGCAAGGTGAAATTGAATATTTGGAGAGGAAGGAAGTTGCGATAGCGCTTGCGATAAAAATGTCTGGTCTTGCTGAAATTCTAGTAGATGCTAGTGGGCATTTGAATGAAACTTTATCCCAGTCAGCATTTTTGATGACAAAGAATTCGCTACCAAGAAGTGAGCGAGCATCCGGCATTGTTATTGATGCTAGGAATATATACCACGTACCGGCAATGGTTCCTAAAGTCTTTAATGAGAGCGATAAGCTCATTTACGGACCGCGTCATTACACCAGGTCCAGGTCGGTAAATAGAGGTCCTATAGGGTATGCCCATACTATGGATGACGGAAATGTCAAAAGAAGAGTCGGTAATAACCCCATCGTCGTAGAAGCTATAAGCAGTGATGATACTATTAATATTACTGTTTCCAATATTGATGCAGAACGCATAAGAGATGCCGAGAAAAAGTTTGGTATTCTTACAAATTGCAAAGTTCTTGTTCTATTAAAATAAATAAATCCATTAAAACTATCTTAGTTTATATAGATTGTATGCGGAGAAATCGCATATGCAATTTCCAGGCTTAATCTTGTTTAATAAGATTGGACCTTTACTAAATCATTTTAGAAAAATTCTATTGTTACCTACATGAAAAAGGCCATTTTATTATTAGCCGATGGAAGCACTTATGAGGGCCGATCTTTTGGTTACGAGGGAGAAACAATTGGGGAAGTATGTTTTAATACTGGGATGACTGGCTATCAAGAAATACTCACTGATCCCTCGTATCACAGTCAGATTGTAACAATGACATCGCCCCATATTGGGAACTATGGTATCAATTCTGAAGATGTCGAATCAAGCAGTATAAGAGTTGCAGGATTTGTTGTTAGAGAAGAGTCTACTGTTCCGTCGAGTTGGCGGTCAGATGGCTCCCTTAGCAGCTACTTAAAAAAAAATAATATCACTGGGATAAAATCAGTTGACACTAGGGCAATTACAAATCACATTAGAAAAAATGGAGCTATGAACGGGATAATTTCCGCTATTGATCATAATCTTACTTCTCTAAAGAAAAAATTAAACCATGCTCCCAATATGGAGGGCCTTGATCTGACAAAAGTGGTAAGCTGTAAAGAAGTATACGACTGGTCAAAAAACAAAAAAGCAGAGTATAATGTTGGTGTACTAGACTTTGGTGTTAAAAAAAATATATTAAATCTTTTGAAAGCAAGCGGATGCAATGTTAAGGTATTTCCCAGTGGTTCTAGTGCAAAAGATATTCTTAGCCACAGCCTTGATGGTTTGCTATTATCAAACGGGCCAGGAGATCCATCTGCGGTAACCTATGGGATAAAAACTGTAGGGGCTTTGCTTGGTAAAATCCCAATATTTGGCATATGTTTGGGGCACCAATTACTAGCGATTGCACTTGGAGGTAGAACATATAAATTAAAATTTGGACACAGAGGTATAAATCACCCAGTTAGGAACGAAGACTCTGGGTCGATCGAAATAACAAGCCAGAATCATGGTTTTTCCGTAGACCGACATTCTCTTCCTAGTAATGTCAAACCAACCCATGTCAATCTAAATGATGATACTTTAGCAGGTATTCGATGCAAAGATATGAAAGCTTTTTCAGTTCAATATCACCCGGAATCGAGTCCTGGACCTCATGATAGCAGGTATTTGTTTGAATATTTTAAGCAACTAATGGAAGATGCCAAAAAGAGGTGACATTCATTCAATATTAATTATAGGCGCAGGGCCTATAATTATTGGACAAGCATGCGAATTTGATTATTCAGGAACCCAAGCGGTACGCGCCTTGAAGGAAGAGGGGTACAGGGTGATATTAATCAATTCTAACCCAGCGACAATAATGACCGATCCTAATTTAGCTGATGCAACTTATATCGAACCGCTTACTGTCAGCTACATAGAGGAAATAATAAAACGTGAAAAACCAGATGCCATACTGCCTACAGTCGGTGGGCAAACCGGTTTAAATCTTGCAATGAGCCTCCACAAATCTGGCGTTCTTGACGCTTATTCTGTAGAGCTCATTGGTGCGCAGGTAAGTGCAATTGAGAAAGCAGAAGATAGAGAAGAATTCAAAAAGGCGATGGACAAGGTCGGTATTAATACAGCAAAAGGTGGCTTTGTGCATTCATGGGAAGAAGCAGACAATCTTATTAAAGAAATAAAATTTCCTGTAATCATAAGACCATCATTTACACTAGGAGGGACTGGGGGTTCTGTTGCGTATAACGGTGAAGAATTTCAGGACTTAGTTGAAAGAGGTCTTAAGGCAAGTCCTACAACAGAGGTTTTGATCGAAGAGTCTCTCCTTGGTTGGAAAGAATTTGAACTTGAAGTAATAAGGGATAAAGCTGACAATGCTATTATAGTGTGCTCAATCGAAAATATTGATCCTATGGGTGTCCACACTGGAGACTCAGTGACAGTCGCACCCGCCATGACTCTATCCGACAAAGAAATGCAATTAATGCGGAATTGGTCTTTGTTATGTTTAAGGACTATAGGGGTTGAAACCGGAGGATCAAATGTACAGTTCGCTGTCAATCCAGATAATGGGAGATGTATCATAATTGAGATGAATCCACGGGTTAGTAGATCATCAGCGTTAGCTTCCAAAGCAACAGGGTTTCCAATTGCAAAAGTCGCTGCAAAACTCGCCGTAGGCTACACCCTTGATGAATTGCCAAATGATATTACTGGAAAAACTGTTGCCGCCTTTGAACCAACAATAGATTATGTAGTGACAAAAGTTCCGAGGTTTGACTTCGAAAAGTTTCCATCTGCAACTGGCCATTTAGGAGTTCAAATGCAAAGTGTCGGCGAAGTGATGTCGATTGGCAGAACATTTAAAGAATCCCTTCAGAAAGCTTACAGGTCCTTAGAAGTAGGCTTAGATGGATTAGAGCCGAAATCGTTTTCTAAAAATGATCCAGATTTGGCACGTTCTAGATTTCTTGACATGTCAACTTTAAGGTATGCAACAAGCTTCAGATTATTAAAAATCAGACAAGCACTCGTAGATGGAATGACAATTGAAAATATATATCAACAAACAAAAATAGATCCGTGGTTTTTAAATCAGATAAAAGATTTAGTAGGGATGGGTTTGGGGACACCTATTCGGACATTGAAACAGAATGGCTTTTCAGATAAGCAGATTAGTCGATTAATGAAAAAAACTGAAAATGAAATTCGAAGTATTAGGAAGGTACAATCAGTGGTTCCATCTTTTAAGATCGTTGACACATGCGCTGCCGAATTTGAAGCTGAGACTCCGTACTGTTACTCTTCTTATGAATACGAAAACGAGATCGAGCCATTAATTGGTAAAAAAATAATTATACTTGGAGGAGGGCCAAACCGCATAGGTCAAGGAATAGAATTTGATTACTGCTGTGTCCAAGCTGTATTTGGTTTAAAAGATCAAGGTTATAAAACAATTATGATAAACTGTAACCCTGAAACAGTAAGTACTGACTTTGATTTAGTTGATAGGTTATACTTTGAGCCTGTTACATACGAAGATGTGTTGAACATAGTAGAATTTGAAAAACCAGATGGTGTTCTGGTTCAATTTGGAGGACAGACACCTTTAAAAATTGCTAATAAATTATCCAACGCAGGGGTTTCAATAATTGGGACAAGTCCTGGAAGTATTGATACTGCTGAAGACCGTGAGAAGTTTGGCTTGATACTCGACGAATTAAATATTAGATGCCCTAAATACGGTACAGGCCGGACATTAGAAGAGGTAGTTGCCACTTCTGATGAAATTGGTTTCCCAATACTCGCCAGACCAAGTTATGTTTTAGGTGGTCGAGCTATGGAGATTGTTTATTCAAAAAATCAACTAATTGACTATGTAACAAGATCGGCTGAAGTCACTGAAGGCCACCCCATACTTATTGACCAATTCCTGGAAGATGCGTATGAATTTGATGTGGATGCATTATCCGACGGTGAAACGATTTACGTTGGTGCTATAATGCAGCACATAGAAGAGGCAGGTGTCCACTCAGGAGACTCTGCTTGTGTTTTGCCTCCGTACAGGATAACAACCGAGGCAATTGAAGAGATCATTAAGATAACAGAAAAACTATCAATTAGATTAAAAGTTAAGGGTTTAATTAATTTACAATTTGCATACAAAGATGGTGAAATATATGTATTAGAGGTCAATCCAAGAGCGAGTCGCACAATACCTTTTGTCAGTAAGGCAACCAACGTTCCTCTTGCGAGAATCGCAGCACAATTAGCTACAGGTGTAAAACTATCACAATTTAATTTAAAACCATGGGATACTTTAAGGTATGTGGCCGTTAAAGAAGCTGTTTTGCCATTCAATAAATTTCCCAAAGAATCAATCTTCTTAAGCCCAGAGATGAAATCAACAGGAGAGGTGATGGGCATTTCAAAAACATTGGGGCAGGCATTTATGAAGGCCTCAATAGGGGCAGGTAATCCTATCCCATTTGAAGGATCGGTTTTCATATCCGTAAATAATTCTGACAAAATGGATATCATACCACTAGCTCGAGATTTAAACGAAATGGGTTTTAGTCTGATTGCAACAACCGGTACTGCTAAAGAATTAGAAAGAAATGGTTTAGATGTAGAACACGTTTTTAAAGTAGGTGAGGGGAGACCAAATGTTGTAGATGAGATCAAAAACGGTCATATAAACCTGGTAATTAATACACCTATGGGAGCCCGGTCAAGATTTGATGAGGAGGCAATTGGTTGTGCCTGCATACAATACGGTATTCTAGCAATAACTACTCTTTCAGGGGCTAATGCAATATTGCGTGCTATTAGATCAAAACAAAAACCTCTACAGCTTAATTCGTTACAGAATTATCATGCATAAACTTCTTATTTGTTTATTCTAAAATAATTCAATAGTATTTTGATAATTATATGATTGAATAAATATGAAAGAAAATAAAATTCAAGAAAAAGAAATATCTGTTTCTGAATTGGATGAGCTTATTGAAGTTAATAAGGGTCTTTTTGATAAATTAAATTCTATTCCTGAAATAGAAGCTTTAGGCTCAATAGGGGATGAGGAAGAGCATGAAGTCAGTAATAAATCAGATTCAACATTTTTATCCGATAAAGTAAACAAAATTAAATCTATTTATACTGAAAATGAACTAGTACGATACGCGTCTTGGGCATTTATATTAATTCTTATTTCCACTACAGCCTTAACCATTCAAGAGTATGAGATGTTCTATAATGACGTAGCTCAGGATGTGGACGGGAGTTTTACTTTTGGAAAATCTGAACCAAACTGGCTCGATACTTTTTTCCATACATTTTGGTGGTCTATAGTTACTTTTACAACTGTTGGCTATGGCGATGTCAGCCCAATAACTCATTTAGGAAAATTTTTAACAATAATAATAATGTTATTAAATTTTGGTGTTGTTACATTACTTGGAGGTGCTGTAGCATCTGTATTAGTCGCTCAGAGATTAACAGGAGATGATATTTTGGATGAAAATAAATTTGATGGCCATTTGGTCATAGCAGGGTGGAACAAAACAGTCCCATCAATCTTAAATCTTATAGATGCGAACAAAGATTCTACGAGTGTTATAGTCTTAGTAAATGAAACTGATAAAGAAATCATTCAGCGTGCCATAGTGGGATATGAGCGATTAGATATAACCCACATTGCTGAAAATTTCACGAATGAATCTGTTTTAAGAAAAGCATTTTTAGATAAGTGCGGAACATTTATGATTCTTCCTGATGGGTCTGGTCTTTTACCGCATGAAGAACCAGACGAAGATAAAACAGTTCTCACGTGTTTAACAGCAAAATCAATCTCAGAATCATGTAATGTAGTTGCACATGTTTTGGATGTTGAAAATGTGTCTCACTTACAAAGGGCTAATGCTAATGAAATAGTCATTCCGGATGAGCATGTACCACATTTACTAGCCAAGCACGTAACAGATCCAGGTGTCCCACAATTTTTTGATGATTTGATATTAAAAGAAGAGGAAGATAAGGGGCTCCAAGAGGTTAAAATACCACGGACATTAAGTGGGCAAACACATAATAAAATATCAGCATTTTATAAGTTCAAGTATGGTTGGTTATTGGTAGGCTACGCTATACGGAAAGCTGGATTCAGTCTTGATGAGCAAATGGGAGAAAGTGGAAGCCCTTTAATTAGAAATATGATCAAAGAACAATTAGATGGAGCGGGAATAAATCTGACAAGCGATGAGCACGTTGTTGTTGAGATCAATCCCCCTGATGAATATAAGGTTGACGAGAAACATAGCGCTTTGGTATTGAGGTAAGAGCATGAATCCAACACCTGAGCAAATTCAAAAAATAAATCATTTTAGCAAAGTCCATATTAGTTTGTGTGAGAAGATTGCTAGCATTGTTGAAATACAGGATTGCGACCCTGGTGAACAGCTATTAACGGAGGGAGATACAGGAGATACAATGATTCTTGTTTTCCAGGGTCAAGTTGAGGTTTCTAAAAATATGATGGTCAAAACTCCGAGCGGTTTCACGACCTCCAGAAAACCTATTATAAGGCTAGAAACAACTGATCCGAGGCCAATATCTAAACCCGAAACAGAGTCCACAGTTTTTGTTGTAGAGGCCCCGGCTTTTGGTATAGGGGAATTTTCCCTTGTTCTTGATGACGCCATAAGAACCGCCCATGTTAATGCAACTACACCCCTAAAATATGGTATACTAGGTCTTGAAGACTTCACTAATATTGTAAGAGATAACCCAGAAATTGGTGGTTCTGTCTATTTTGAAGTTGCTAAATCAGCTGTGAATAATCTTGCTACTGCAAGCGGGGATATATCTAACCTTACTCAAGCATTCTTCTTTGCTCTGACCAGGTAGTTCAAACTAATTTTGAACTACAAGTTTATCGCCAGATTTCGGTTTCTTTACTTTTATGTTTAATGACCAAATATTTATTGCTCTTTGAATTAAAACAACCTCGTTTTCATGTATGAAATCGTCAGCATTTGCTATATCAACATAACAGCTCGTAAGCTCAATTAGTTTTTCAGGAGTGTAGTACTTATTATCGTGAAGTACGCTCAGTGATTCATCAAACTGCTTTTGTCTAGATTCCTCGGACCTCAAGTCAATAAACTTTTCTGTTGTAATGCCAAAGTCTCTGTTGAAGCTATCGTTATTTACATCGGGTATGAATCTTTTATAGCTTTCAAAAATAGCATCTTTTTCAGATTCGTCAATCTCTTGATCAGCAAAAAATGAAATACAAAGTAAAGTATATAATAGATCATGGTTAGTAGTCCATTCCATTGAAATATCTTCTTCATTTTTATCACGTGCTGCGATTTTTCTTTGAAGCTCTTCTACACGTTCTTTATCAACATCATTTAAATAACCGTCCTGCCGTTTTCTTTTTTGCATTAGTTTGTCTACCTCGAGAGATAGGAAGCTAACGTCTCTTTCTAGAGCCTCTAACCTCTTGTCCATTAGGCTAAATAAAAGTTCTTTAAAAGGTTCTATCATATCTTTTTCTGGCGCAAAGTAAATATTTAGTGTTCCTCTGTCAGTGTCCTCCCAAAAATGAGGACCAAATATAGAAAGCAGAAAACATTGAGTATTTGCATTTGCTTTAAAAGTTTTTTCGTCAAAATAAGCTAGGTCATCTAGGTAATCTTCAGCAATTGCGGTTGCGAAAGATGTCTTGCCTACGGATAGATAGAATAAAGCCAGACCTATTTGAATTCTCCTAGTACCATTGTTACCGCCTAAAATACCTTTATCAACTTCATCTTTTGAGTAACCTGGTGGTTTATCTAACTGAAGAATCAGTTTTAGAAGATCCATCTGATCATCGTCAGACCAGCCTGTCTCGTGGATTAAAACCTGGCACTTTCGCAGTTCAAAAGTGAGTGTATCCACAACAAAATAAAGAGCTGGGTTTGACTGTGCGTTTTTGTATATGTCGTTTGCATAAAATTTGAATTTATCATAACAATATTTTGCCATGTCTACTCTATTTGCTCTGATATATTCTTGAATCATATTGGAATAGTGGAAAGACAAATTATACAAGTTTCTTGGTTCATTATTTTTATAAGCATGTTTAATAGCAAACCTGAAAAGCGTATTGAAGCGAATATTTACCTGTTCCATTATTATATCATCATTTTTTTCAATACATGTTTTCCCGATGTCGACCATTTCAGCGGGTATTATTGAAGCTATATCAAACCGGTCATTTGTTATCATTTTAATGTATGAGCTTCCAAGAAGGCGGAAAGTTTTTACCTCATAAAATGTTTTCGATTCTGACATATCTTGATATTGTACATCCGTATAAGTTCTGAAGGTTGCATTTGATCGAATCGTTTTAGTGAGGTCGAAGAATTTTTCATTAAATTCAGATTTGTTTTGTATATAGTATTGTATAATCAGGCTTATTTCTCTAATTATGTCTGTTTGGGTTTCTTTGAATTCGGTGAATGCAAGGAGATCGTCTAATTGATCCAAAGAACCCATAATCTCTTTCTGATACTCCTCAACGACTTCGTTACTTTTTTCCATCGATGAGCGGATTAAGGGCTTGCTCATAGCAGTAATGAAATCTTGTATAATTGTTGATATTGTTGATACGACATTGCTTGTCTTTGAGTAAAGAAGTATGTAGAAAATATATGGGAGGGTAAAGATTGACCCGATAAATAAATATACATAAGTATTAAGAACTGAGCTTGACACTCTGCCTAGAGGCTCTACATAGAACATAATAAGGACAGCGTGAAGTGAAGCAATAATCAAGAACCAGACATACACCAGACTTAACCAGTCTTTTACAAACAGGTCCATAAGTTTTGGAGAAGATTCAGCTGCTATTGCAATAACAATGATCAAAGTACCGAGAACCATTGCAAGCACCCCACCCCATATTTCTGGAGCAAAATCAAGAGCAATGGTATTTGGGTCTGTTAAATCAATGCCAACGAGATTGCTAAAAAATGTCGCAATATTGGGGAAATACATGTGGAACAAAATATCCGAACCAACCATCAAAATCAGCACAATGACAAACGATACAATAGTCCGATATTTAAATTGTAAACTATTTAGTTTAATTATTGTAGAGTATAAGTTGCCCATTGTTTCTAATATATTTACATCTATAATCTAATGCTTCCAAATAAAAAAATACTAGAATTGCAGCATTTTACTATAAAGATTGATCTATAAAAAAAAACAATCTTCTTCTTCAGAAATCTTGCTCTTCTATGCTACTCATTTTAATTTAACAGGTTTTCTAAGCAACTTAGTGAATACATTGATATCAGTTGCTCCAGAAAAAATTAAGGTTTATCCAATAAATAATAATATAAGGGGATATTATGGCAAACTGGACTCAACATCATGATTTAGTCTATGCTTTCGTTTGTGTGTCTTTTTTAGCAGATGGCGAAGTTGATGAATCAGAAAAAGAAGCCATGCGTGGCAATGTCAAGGTGATGTTGCCGGATGTATCCGATGAAGAATACAACGCAATGGAAGCTGAAGTTATAAACAAGTTCATCGAACTAGGTGATGAAGATACTAGAATGGAGCAATATGGTTCCTCCCTAGAAGCCCTCAAGGGTTTATTCACATCTGATGAAGATCGCTATAAGGTTGTAAAAAATCTTGCATATATAGCTCGAGCAGACGACTTTATTCATGATAACGAAATGGCAATGGTTGAGCAGGCAGTAAGTGGATTAGATATGACAGACAAAATTAAGCTCGTCAAGACTGATTCTACTTTATTTGTTGATCCTGCATTCTAAAATTATTTAGATAAATACTTCAAAGTGGCCCCAATGTTTTTCCATTGGGGCTATTACTAAATCGTTTTATTGACTCAAGGATTGAACTAATATGGAAGAACATAGAGAAAAAGGCGCATCAAGACGATCAAAAGATAGAAGAGATGAGCACAGAAGGCATACACATCGAAGAAAGGAAAATTTAGATGTTGATGTGGAGAGAAGAATCCAAATTGATCAAAGACAGGGATATCAGCGAAAATCTAATCGTAGGAGCGGTAGAGACCGCAGGAATGATTAGATAAAAGTGCAGCTATAAAACTACACTTTTATCCTTCATTTTATCAAAAAATATATTTAGCAGTAGTTCTTCTCCATACCACTTAAGAAATTGTTTAGTGCTCCCAAGGCACTATTAACTGCGTCTAATACATCCTCTTTCTTTTCTTTCGAATTACATAGCTCAATAAGTAAATTTCTAATTACCTCCCGATGCCACTCATCAGCTTGCATGTGAACTGTGAAGAATTTTAGTGTTTCTTCGTCTTTAATGCCGTAAATATTTTGAAGGCCTTCTTTCTTGGTTTTCGAAATTTCAGGTTGCATAGATTCGTAACAATATAACGCAGCTAATCCTTTAAGATAATCTTCAGACCTTGAAAGTTGGTTAAATGTATTAACCAGTTCTTCCGTTTCTTCCATTAGCACAGCATTCTTAACTTCATCCCTCGTATTACCCATTCCCTCGGCAAATCGCATCCAAAGTTCTGGATGATCTTCTGGGCCCATTTCCTCATCGTTAAGATTCTCTAACAATATTTTACGAGTACCTATATGATCACAGTTCGAGTGAATAGCCGAGAGATACCGCGGGAAAGCAGAAACGTGTTTAAAATATTGAGATGAGTATTCACGGATAGTTTCTAACGATAGAGATCCCTCATTCCAGGATTGGTAAAACGAATGATTTAATAGATGCATATCTTGAATTTTTTGATCTACCTTATCAACAAAGCTTGTACTATTCATTTAAATTACTCCAATTAGTTTATTTTTTATGTCATATTTTAGAGAACAGAAATAAAAATAAAAAATAATATTGACTAAAAATTAAGTGCATGTAGTTTCAATTAGTGCAGCGCAGACTTCATAAGGATCCATATTTGCGGCAGGTCTCCTGTCCTCTAAATATCCTTTTTTATCATTTGCGGTAGCCATTGGTATTCTTATCGATGCGCCTCGGTCGCTAACGCCATATTTAAATTCAGTTATTTTAGCGGTTTCATGAAGGCCAGTAAGCCTCTCATCATTTTTACTTCCATATACACTAATGTGTTTTTCAATGTTTTGTCCCAATTTTTCACAAGCTGCAACAATAGTATCATAACCGCCATCTTCTCTCATTGTTTTAGTGCTAAAATTTGTATGAGCACCAGCTCCATTCCAATCTCCTTTTACAGGTTTTGGCTCTAAGCTAACCGTAACATTGTAGTCCTCTGCGACTCTGTGTAGAAGCCACCTCGCAATGTGTAACTGATCTCCAACTTCAGGAGAACCTAATGGTCCAATCTGGAACTCCCATTGACCAGGCATAACCTCTGCATTAATTCCAGAGACTTCTAATCCAGCATCCAGACACAGTTGCAGGTGTTCTTCTACAATATCNCGCCCAAATACATTATTGGCTCCTACACCACAATAATATTCACCTTGAGGAGCAGGGTAACCCTCTGAAGGAAAGCCCAGGGGTTCAGAGCCATCATAAAAAGTATATTCCTGCTCTATCCCAAACCATGGAATTTCTGACTCATATTTTTCAGAAACCTCCACGCAATGTGCACGGTTGTTGCTATTATGAGTTGTTCCATCTGCATTCAAAACTTCGCACATAACTAATATATCATCTCCCCCCCTAATTGGATCGGGGACAAAATAAACTGGTTTGAGGGCGCAATCGCTATCATCGCCGTCCGCCTGAAGTGTGCTAGAACCATCAAAGCCCCATTCAGGCAATTGCTTTAATCCTTCAATTGGGCCATTAACTATTTTTGTTTTAGATCGTAGGTTTGCGGTTGGTTTATAACCATCAATCCAAATGTATTCTGCTTTTACTTTGTTCATTTTTTACCTTGTGTTTTGTTATCCTATTGCCTTTTTACCCCGTTCATTTGTCCGGAGCCGTATGCATTCTTCAATTGGAAGAATAAAAATTTTTCCTCGCCCTTTATCTTTTGCGCCTTGCGCTACTTTAACGATACTATCAATAGCTTTATCAACATACTCATCATTTACAGCTATTTCTAGCCGAACTTTTTTTAATAGAGAGATCTCGTGTGCGATACCTCTATATATTTCGGTCAATGGGACTTCTTTACCTTGACCAAGCGCATTAGAGACTGTGAATTTGTATATTTTATTCTTAAGCAACTCTTCTTTGATCTCTGGAAGTTCTTCTGGTTGTATTATTGCTATGATCAGTTTCATGTTATTCTACATTAAATATCTGAAATCCTGCATATGCTTCCATGTCATGTTCACTAATATCTAGACCTGCAATTTCTTCTTGCTCATTCACTCTCAATTCAAACAGTTTATCTACTAAGTAAAAAATTATTGCGCTTGATACGAGACAAAAGATACCATAAGAAACAATTCCTAGCGCTTGGGTATGGAGATTATGTTCTGTACTAAATATTCCCACCGCTAACGTACCCCATATTCCGCAAACAAGATGTACAGATATTGCACCTACAGGATCATCAATTTTTCTGGAGTCTAAGAAAAAAACCGAAGCAACCACTAAAAACCCAGACGCTATTCCAATTATTACTGAAAATACTGGATCAATAACATCTGCACCCGCGGTAATCCCAACAAGTCCAGCAAGAGATCCGTTTAAAATCATTGAAAGGTCAGGTTTTTTAGAAAGGTACCATGAAAGCATCATCGATCCAAGAATACCTCCAGCTGCAGAAAGTGTAGTTGTCACAAAGACAACTGACACTAAACCAGGATTCGCAGAAAGAACAGACCCTCCATTAAAACCATACCAACCAAACCACAATAAAAACACACCTATTGTTGTCAAAGGCATATTATGTCCCTTTATTGGGTGAATTCCTTTTCTAGAATATTTCCCAATTCTTGGGCCTAGCATGTAGGCTCCAACGAGTGCTGCCCAACCACCTACACTGTGCACGAGAGTGGAGCCAGCAAAATCATAAAATCCTAACTGATGAAGCCATCCCCCTCCCCATTTCCATGAGCCTGCGATAGGATATATGAATGCAACATACAGAGTCGAAAATATAAGAAAACTACTTAATTTTATTCTCTCTGCTACCGCTCCTGACACTATGGTTGCAGCTGTTGCTGCAAACATAGCCTGAAAAATAAAATCCGTGTAATATGTATAACCAACATTATAAGATATACTGTCCCAATCAGCAGGAGTGGTAAGACCAAAACCTGCGAAGCCAAACCAGCTGCCTATAGTAAAATCTCCAGGATACATTAGGCTGAAACCAAATAGTGAGTAGGTCAAAATACCCAGCGCAATGATTGCCGTATTTTTGAACAATATGTTAACTGTGTTTTTGGCTCTAGTTAAACCTGCCTCTAAAGCGGCAAAACCTAGGTGCATAATAAATACCAAAATAGTAGCGATTAGCATCCATATATTATTTATTGTAAATAAATTGGTTTCCATTTGGTTGATTTAACTGATTGGAAGAACTGTTCCCATCTTATAGCTAGATAAAACAAGCTGCGTCTCTGTCCGAATAACTCCTGGCCAACTCTGAATTTTTCGCAGTAATTCTTCAAGCGTATTCGAATTTTTAGTGGCAACTAGCAAAGTATGCGAACCACTCCCTGTTGTGCTGAAGCATTGTATTATTTCAGGCGTGTCATCAGCGGCAATTGTTACATCTTTATAATGCTGAGATGATCCTGAAATAATAGTTATGATAGCCATTACATCTAGGCCAATAGCGCTGGGATCAACTACAGCTTGAAACCCGGTAATTACGCCCAGTTCTTGTAGTTTTCGTATNCTCTCNGTGATTGTTGGGACAGAAACATTAATCTTTTCGGCTATATTACTAGCGGACTCTCTGCCAGAGTTTTGTAATTCATACAATATTTTTTTATCAATATCGTCAAGTTTCATTTAAACAATTAAATATGTTTAAACAAATATATTTAATTAAAATATTCAAAAACAATAAATTTTAACGGAAANAAGANAAATATCTTTAATTAATTAATNAGCNGTCGCAAGGTCTTTTACANTGATCATTGTCAAAATTTTTTAATAATTTTACCAAAATCAAATAACGTCATTTAAACTTTTTTATGAGCACACCACCAATTAGAATTGCATTCCACACGATGGGGTGCAAGTTAAATTTTGCAGAAACTTCGACATTATCTCGTGAATTTATTGAGCATGGATACCAGAGGGTAAGTTATAAAGATATAGCGGATGTATACGTTCTAAATACTTGCTCTGTTACTGATAGGACAGATAAAGAGGCTAGAAAATTAATTCGCCAAGCAAAACGTAGGAATCCTAATTCATCACTTGCTGTGATTGGTTGCTATGCTCAGTTAAAATCAAAAGAAATTGCTAATATAGAGGGTGTTGACCTAGTATTAGGTAGCGAACACAAGTTTAACCTTCTCCAACATATTGAAAAAATTAACCTCAATAACAATATTTCAGTTCACTGGTCTGAAATAGAACATGTAAATCATTTCAGGCCCTCGTATTCATTTGGTGAAAGAACAAGGTCATATCTTAAAATACAAGATGGCTGTAACTATACCTGCTCTTTCTGTACAATACCACTTGCGAGGGGTAAGAGCAGAAGTGGGACAGTAGAGGACACCGTAAAGACTGCTCAACGAATTGCAAAAACAAAAAAAGTAAAAGAAATTGTTATTACTGGAGTGAATATAGGCGACTTTGGTTTACACAATGGAGAATCCTTAATCCAATTGCTTCGAGAAATGGATGAATTAGAACATATAGAGAGAATTAGAATATCATCCATCGAACCGAATTTGTTAAGTGATGAGATAATAGAATTTTGTAATGGGTCAAAGAAGTTCATGCCTCATTTTCATATACCACTACAATCTGGTTCAGATAGAATTCTCAAACTGATGAGGAGAAGATATAATACTGACTATTATCAGACACTTATTGAAAAGATAAAAAATATTAATAAAGATACCTGTATTGGTGTCGATGTAATAGTTGGGTTTCCTGGTGAGACTGATTCCGATTTCTTGGCTACTTATGAATTTTTATCCTCTATTGACATATCATATCTACACGTTTTTTCATACTCTAAACGAAGAAATACTGATGCGTATCACTACATAAATCATGTTTCAAAAAATAATAAGTCGGAACGAAGTAAAACATTGCACAACCTCTCAAATAAAAAACGCTATGCTTTCTACAATAAATTTCTTAACCAAAAACGTAAAGTGTTATACGAAGGGATCAAAAACGGGAAAGTTATTGGGCACACTGATAATTACGTACGGGTTGAAGTAGAACCTAACGTGCAGCTAATAAACTCCGTTCAGCGTACCCGCTTATTAAACAATCTCGGTGATAGTTTATTCGGGAGGATTTAAATATTTAATCCTTATATGTAAATGATTCAGCTAGAAAATGTTTCAAAATCTTTTCCAACAGGAAACTTATTCTCAAATGTTAATCTAGCTTTAAGAAAAGGTATGAGGGTTGGCCTAGTCGGGGAAAATGGATCCGGGAAAACAACTCTGTTGAAACTCATTCTTGGTACAGAATCTTGTGACTCGGGTTTGATTAAGCGCGAGAAAAATGCATCGATTGGATATCTGGCGCAAGAAATTGTAACAAGAAAAGAAAGCACCATTATTGATGAAGTTCTCTCTTCGTATCCCGAGGCGATAGAAATCGAAAAAGAAATTTCTGCTTTATCTTATAAAATCTCTAAAAATCCTTCTGATGTTTCTCTGCTAAATCAATTGGGTGACAAGCAATTTGAATATGAATCAATTGGTGGCTGGGATCTTGCAGAAAAGGCTAAAAAGATTTTGAGTGGTTTGGGTTTTAAACAAAATCAGTCATCAGATACCACAGATACTTTATCCGGTGGCTGGAGAATGAGGGTTGCTCTCGCATCAATATTGCTTAAAGATCCGGACGTGCTTTTATTAGATGAGCCTACAAACCATCTAGATCTTGAATCAACGATATGGCTAGAAAAATTTTTATCTAAATGGAATGGGATTATAGTAATAATAAGCCATGATAGAACTTTTTTAGATAGTTCAATTAATTGTGTTTATGAAATAAGTATGCGAAAAATTTCAACCTTCAATGGCAACTACTCAAGCTATATTACAGAAAAGGGGAAAAGGTTAGATATCCAAAAAAAAACATACAAGAATCAACAAAAAGAGATTAAAGAAACAGAACGATTCGTGGAGCGGTTCAGATATAAAAGTACAAAATCGAAGCAGGTACAAAGTAGAATAAAAAAAATTAAAAAAATAGAGTTGTTAGAATCCCCAGTTGAGGACAATTCTAAAATTATTTTACATACACAAAAGGGTAGAAGGCTGCCACTAAGGGTTGTGACTTTTAATGGGGTTTTAAAGTCATACGATAATTTAATCGTGTTAAAAGACCTAGACCTGCTCATCAAAAGAAATGAAAAAATTGGTTTAGTAGGATATAATGGCGCTGGAAAGACCACTTTATTAAAATTAATTGCAGGTGTTGAAAAAGCAACGAAAGGAGAGATTATATATGGTAATAATACAGAAATTGGATATTATGCTCAACATCAGTTAGAACTGTTGAAAAAGGATGATACCGTATTGGAGTCATTAAGTAGAGTTTCTGAAGGTTTTACAGAGCTTGAAAAAAGAACGCTGCTTGGAAGCTTATTGTTTTCGAATAAAGATATTTACAAAAAGGTTAGAGTATTATCAGGAGGTGAAAAAGCGCGGCTGGTTTGGGGGAGAGTTTTATCTAGTAGGCCAAACTTATTACTGTTGGATGAGCCTACTAATCACTTGGATATCCAAAGTAGAAATATCTTAGAAGAGGCAATGAAAAATTATGAAGGATCTATTGTATGTATTTCACACGATAGGCATTTCCTTAATAAGATTACAACATGCACATACGAAGTCGGAAATGAAGGAGTGGTAAAGTATGATGGCAACTATGATTACTACACCTGGAAAAAATTAAGTTCTGCAAAAATCATCGATAAAAAAAAGCAGAAGAGTTCTAGACATGAAGAAAAAAGCATTGTCTACAGAAAAGAGAAAAAAACAAAAAATAGGCTAGCAACGATTGAAAAGCAGTTTAAAATTATTGAAAAAAAGTTAGATGAATTAGAATCTATTTTGAATGACAAAAAAAATATTAGTGAACATAAAACACTGATGGATGCTTCCAAAAAAATTGCAGAGTATGAAGCCCAATACCTAAAATTGATAGAAGAAAAAGATATCTTGTTATATAAAAATTACAGTTAAAAATATTTACAATTTTCATATTAATTCATAAACAAAATTGTAATAGTATGTGTTAAATATTTAAAAATTATTTTATCATTGTAAATTTTATCTTTTTTACAATGCATAAACTTTTTAAAAATATTACTTTTATTTTTGTAATAACGTTCTTCTAAAAACCGTTTTTCTCCTCAATAAAAAAATTTATTTACATGTAGCTGCTTTATACTTGTATTGTAAAAAAAGATAACAGATGTTGAAACAAAATAAATTACAATAAAAAATATTTTAGCAGACTTAAAATAATTAGGTTGATTTTTTTCTAAAATAAAATAGTTTTTATAAAAATTATTACAATGCTGTAAACATAAAGTTTCTTGTAAAACATTCAGATATAAGATAAATTTCATTAATTACTTTATCCGAGGTAATAAATGATGTGGATTCAACGTATATATTTTCTACAAAATATAGGATTGTACCTAATACATTCCTTCGCCCTATGCTTATTCAGAATTCTACTAATTAATGTTTATGAATAAGTTACAAAAAGACCTGATCGTAATTTCCGACCCTAAAGTTATTAAGGTATATAAAAAGCCAATTACCAAAAAAATCCTTAACTCTTTTTCAGAAACTCCAAAAAGCGCATCCGAAATCTCAAAAACTATTTCATTTCCTAAAGAAAAAATATATTATCATATAAAAAATCTACTAAAGCATGATCTACTAATTATTGCTAGCGCGAATGTAGTGAAAGGTATTGAACAAAAAATGTATTTGCCCGCGGCTAAAGTATTTAAAGTTTCTATCAAAAGATCTATTGATAAAGAAAAAACCGCTGATCAAGAAGATACATTATTAACCGACTTCATCGAAAGTAACCAATCAAATGATTTGAAGACTAAACGTGATATCACTGATCGGAGAAAGATTGAAGAGAGGCGCAAACAGTCTAGGCGGGATACAAAGCGTAGAATTGATAACAAAAAAAAATATAATAAAAAAAATCGTAGAAATGTTGTCGACAGGAGAATTATAAGCGATAAAAGAGTAGTTAAAAAACGTAGAACTGAGATTGAGAGAAGATTTTCTCCTAGTTCTTATAAAGACAATAAAAGACAAAACACTAAAAGAGTTACTAGCAAAACTCAATCTATCAAATATAAAAATCTACTTATTGGCCTAAATGGGGTTAAATCTGCTCTAACATTTGTCCACTCAGGTAATTATGTAACCTCTGTATACTGTAAACTTCGTTCTAACGGGTTTCAAATTATAAATGTTAGTAAGTATGAACTGCCTTATAAAATTAAAAGGTATACGATAAATACATTAAGTGAATTAATTATTAACGTCTCGAACCAATTCATTTCACCCTCTGACAATAACAAAATATATCTCGGAATTCATTCGGAAGAGTATCAGTATGAAATGACTTATCTAATTCCAAAGGTAAAAGGGAAAAAGGTATTCGAAAAAAGTCTTAAAAAATTATTAACAAATAATTACGGTATAAAAGAAGAAGAAAGTATAGTTGATTATCAAAGGTATTCTGATCGGGACGCTCAATCAGCTGTTTGTTTTACAAAAATGAAACCCCGGATTGAAAAAGATTACCATGAATTGAAGAGCAAAGGGTTAATTCCTAGATACAATACTTCGATCCCTAAAATCTTGCATAACATATACACATATTTCAATCTCAACATTGAAAATCAATATTCGCTCCTTATATATATAGATACGCTCAAAACACATTGCGTTTTTGTTAAACAGGATCAAATAATTGATTCAAGAGAAATCAGTAGGGGACTACAATACTTCACGAACGCTCTTAATGACATTGCTGTAATCAATAAAAAATCAACATCTGAGGAAGAACATGCTCTACACTTTTTATCCTATCACGGTCTCGCTGATGAGGATATGAGTTCAAAAATAATAGATGGATTCCCCCTTGAAAAAGCTAAATCAGTCGTAGCTCACTTATTTACCAACTTTATCCGCGATTTGAAAGAATCGATTTATCATTTTGAGAGTATTATTATGGGAGAAGGTTATAGTGGTATGCTCGTTCAAAAGGCGTTTATTACTGGTGTGGGTAGTCATATCAAGCACTTAGATAAAAAGATGTCTAACGAATTAGGAATTACAGTAGAGAATTTTACGAAATACAATACGGCATATATAAATGGTGATGATACTGATAGCTCTTTTTTTGGAAGTCTTAGGAAGAATAACGTATTTAAAAAGAAAAAGACCGTAACAGCTAGACTAGAGAGCATAAAGAGGAAAATAAGCGCTCATGAAAAAGCTGTCGAGTCAACAAAGAGCCCCGAAAGTGCAAAATATAAGCTCACAAGGTTAGAGATTGAAAAGAATGCTAAAATTAAAGCAATCGATAGCTTTAGTAAAAAGCTCATTACCGCATCTAAAGATTTTAAAGAGGTAAAAGATTCATATACAGACACTCAAGAAGAAATAAATACTGATCTCACAAAAGTAGCAAGAGAGATTGATCAGGAGAGCAATGAACTAGTTGAGAGTTATAAAAAATATGAAGTGCTTGGTAAGAAGATTTCCCAAATAGAATATGATTCGGATCATCCCAAAGTAAAGAAAGATAAAATTGAAGCCGCCCAAGANGAAAGGTATCAGATAAGCCTGAAAAATGCAGCCCGGTCACGCAATAATCTTCTTGATGATAAAGAGACTATTGAAAAAGAAATAGAGAATTACGAGTCGGGTGTTTTAAAGCTTGAAGAATCAATAAAATTAGTCAATCACCAACTGCAGGTAGGAGCGGATGAAATTTCTATATTTGAATATTTAAAACAATCTTTTCAAACTACTGCAACTGCATTCACGCGACGATTTTTAGAGCATTTAAAATCCATCGACCAATTAAACAAAGACGATTTAAACCTCCTTCAACGCTCAGGCTATCTGCTAACCCAGAATACCAAGCGCATTGATGATATATATGAATCTTTTAAAACAATAATTGCAGGTGATAATGAAGTAGAACTGGGGTTACCAGTTGATGGTAGAAACGGAATTGAAATAAGAAAAAAATTGTTAAAGATACTGGCTCTTGTTCTTGAAGCACCCGAAAACTTAATCCATCTCAAAAACCTTACCTCATCAGTAATTAAGATCAATGATGACCAAGATGATCTTTTGTTAAAAAGTAAAAATATTTCTAAAAGTGTCAGGTCTACGAAAAGAGAAATCAAAGAAAATAAGAAAAACCTTATTTCGTTGAAGAGGGAAATTGGAATTAATGAGAATGACCTCTCTACAAAAATAGGTAGTAGAGACAATAGTATCAACATTCTAGATCACATAAGAAAATCAATTGATATGATACAAGATTTGGACCATCATAAGATGCTAATTAAAGAGTTAGATCCAGGTAGAAAAAGTGCGAAAGATGATTTAAAAACACTTAAAGGTAAGATGGACAGACTCAATGTTCTAATCGATTCCTGCAACAAAAAATTTGATAAGATGAATATTGATCAGCACGATCTGAGTTTAGATTTTAAAAGAGGGCAGGAATTCCTTAATGATCAGATAGAAAGATATAATCGAGATGAAAATAAAATAAAAAATTCACTAGAAATACTAAAGGGAAAAGAAAAATCAAACGAGGAAAATTATTCTAATGCTTTGTCCTACATAAGTCAGCTTGAAAAGCAATGTGTATCAAAGAAATCTGAATTAGACAAACTAAATATAGACAAACTACCACTGATAAAATCTTATGAGAGCAGGAGAAACGTAATCAGCCTCGCAGCCGAAAAAGAGATAACCGATCTCAATAAAGAAAAAGAAATAAAAATTAAAGAAGCCCAAAAGACAAAGTCAGTTACAATAAATAACTTTTTTCAAAAAGAGAGAAGAGAATTAGAGAAACAACTAGCTTCGTCTAGAAAAGAATTAGAAAAATCAGAAAAGGCAAAAACCAAATCTCAAAAGAAAAGACTGAAGGCCAAAACTGACCTCAGTGAATTAAAAAAGAAGAAGAACCCACAAATCCTTGAACTAAGGAAGAAAGTTAAAAATTGGGAGAGGGATCTTACTAAAGGGCGAAGAATTCAAGATAGACTCGATACCTTAGAAACTAAAAAAAATGAGTGGGATAAGCTTGCAATAAATGAGAGAGATGACACCAATAAAAAAATAAATGAACTTAGAAGGTCTATAAAGAGAAAAAATTCTGATGAGTATAAATTGTTTTTAAAAGATGGTCTTCGTCGATTTTACAATGATGGAGACGCTGATGAGGCAGTTAATGCAATGGCTGGTGAGAGCATAAAACTTGATCTAGATGAAATACGAAAACTCGAAGAGGCATTGAAACGTCTATCAGAGCAATATGATTCATTTATGTTAAGATATAGAAAAAAGCACAAAGACATTCTAAAACAGCTTAAGCCACTCGGTGGTAGAAGAAAAACCATGATTTCCAGAATCCAAAACGCTAAGAAGAGAATTGGCACTTTAGAGCGGATGATTAAAAAATCTATCGGTATCGTGGACGAAGCAAATCAAGATCTCATAGTTAAAGAAAACCAATTAAGAGAAATCAAGCGAGAGTCATTAAAACAAATTGATTATCTAAGCAACCAGATAAAAAAAATTCCCGAAAAAAAGAAAGCAGCAATTATAGATATTGAAAAAAAACTAGGGGAAACATTGAAAGATTTTGCTGAAAAAGAATCCTCAATAAATGAAAAGGTATCAAGGAAGATACATACTCTTAATGTTGCATTTTCCAAAGAAGAATTATCACTAACTATCAACGATGCAGAAAATAAAATGATGTTCTATATTGACGAGATTGAGAAATCTAACGATCAGATTAATTTTTACATCTCTGAACGAAAAAACATCGCCACAGAAAAATCAAAAACAGAACTAGCATTAAAACAATTACTTAAAAAGCACAAAAAAATTCAGGATGAATTATTAGAAAATGAACATCATTATGATGAAAAAAACAAAGCGATTGAAGAGGAAAAGAGGTCTAACAGAACCGAACTATCTATTATCGAAGAGCAGCTCCTTACTCTGGACAAACAAAAAGATGAATTCTATGGTCGTCTACTTGAAATCGAAAAAGATTATGACGAATCTAGGAGAGCAATCAGAGAACTTGAAAAATCGATTTCCATACCAGGTAAAAGACCCTCCAAGAAAAGAATAAATAAAAAGCAGTTGATGGATACCTTGAGTCAGATGGAAAAAGATACAATGATTAACGTTGAACGGTCAGAGGCTTTGATAAAAGAATTAAACATCGTGATTGATAACGGACACAATGAACGATCAGGTCTTGAGAGCTCAATGAAATTGCTAGAAAATGATCTGGAATATTATAATACAGATTTATCAAGAATAGACACCCTCATAAAAAACAATTCTGAACATATAAGTAAAATTGCTTCAGACCATAGAAATGCACTAAACAAAATATCGGACATAAAAGAATTATACTCGCCTGTTAAAATAATCTTGAATGATCGGATCGCTGAATTATATACCATTGTTGACCTCAAACAAAAAGATCGTGATGATTTAGAATATAAATATGATGAATTAAGAGAAGATTTGAAAAATAAAAGAGTCGAGGCCGCAATTGCAGATCAAGAGCTTACTAAAATTAATGAAGGCATGAAAAAAGCTTTAGAAAAATCATTTTATGAGCAAGATGAAAGCAACAAAAGTCTGGGCTGGGAAGTCACAAATAAGAAAGCGAATACTTACGCTGACCTTGCAAGAAAGAAAATTGAATATAAAGAGTTATTTAATTCAATCTTAGAGGCGGAAAAACATATTTCGCGGTTAAAAAATCAAGAAATATCATTGAAGAATCTTTTATCTGAAAACGAAAAAATTAGCTATAAAAAAATAAAACAGATGGAGGATAACTGTACCAATCTAGAACTCTCAATTGCAAAAGAAAAAAATGAGCTCTCTGGCATTGAGCAAGAGGTTAAGCAGCTGAGTAGTTTAGCGTTTAATTATGGAGATAGAATTCAAGTATTAAATAAGGAATTAAAGGAGTATAGAGAAAAACAAACCGAGTATAAGCTAACGCTAAAAGAACTGGATCGCTCAGTTAGTTCCATTAGAGAAAAATCCCAGACGATTGAAAGAGATTTAACGTTCAGAAAAAGCAATACAATAGAGATTGATTTTATGGCAAACCTTGGTCTGTTGATGGACCCTGAGACCTCTTTAAACATACTCCCAACCCAGCATAAGCAAGAGTTTAAGTACTTTAGACCAAACCAGATCCTTCAAAAAGTATTTTTAGGACTGATAATGGTACTTTCGCTTGGCGCTTATAACCAAAGAGCACAAATAACCGCCCTAGAGTCTCACCTGCCACTAAAACAATCTGAATTGAAATTGCTCGATATTCGAGAAAAAATGAAACAGTCCATCGACAACGAAAATATACTCACGAGCACATATGGGAAATTAGTGTTGGAGGACCAGAGGATTTCTAAAGATATGGTACTTGTATTAAAGTATCTCAGCCAAAATATGCCTAAAAGATTTAGGGTAACAGATCTGAGACTAGAAAAAGATGAATCAAAAATTAACCCCTACAGATCTATGTTTGGATCATCTGATATAGTAATAGCAATAGATGGTTTTTTCGAGAGCAATCTAGAGAAGTCCTCAAAGTATATTGCACAAATCAAAACCACCTTTGAACGGGCAAAAATGTTTAAAAGCATTGATATTGGGGAAGGTAAGAAGTTAAAAAATAAAAAGACACAATATTCGATAAGCATGGTTAGATAGATGATAGGACATCAAAAAACAAAATATTATTCATTGATAAGTTTAACAACCATTCTGCTGGTTTTGTATCTCTATGATGGCAATCAGATAAGGGCCAAAAAACGGTCTCTAAAAAAAACAATTGACAGCATAAATACAAAGCTAAAGTTGGGTGACGAGGTAATTACTGATATAGAAAAAATCAGGGTTGAGTACGATGAAAACAAACAACGATTAATTAAAAATAAAATAACTGGTGTTCAACTGATGAAGGAAATAGGTAAAATTAAAAATTTAGCTTCAGATCTAGATATTGAAATGAGCGAGATAGAAATTGACCCTGATGATACTTTTCCAAGGTTTATGAAAGATACTTTAATTGATAACCCAGAAATTAGGAGGCAATCACTAACTTTTTTTCTAAGCGGTAATTTTTTGGTTGTAGGGAGCTTTATTGAGGAATTAGAGAACAACAAATCTCCACTTAAAATACATAACTGTTCTATTAGGCTTGACAGCTTAGATCCGCTTGGAGTTATTGCGAAGCTTGAATATTTAACATACGCTGGTCAGGATTTATGATAAGAGAAAAAATCATAACCGTACTCTTTTTCACTATTGTTGGTGGACTAGTTATTGAGGCATTCCCAGAAATAATCCAACAAAGCGTGAAGTCAGAAAGTAGTTTAGGGTCTGCTAAAACTCGACCCAGCCTTGATGATAAAGCGAAAGAATTCCCAAACGAGAGCAATCAAGTCACTAACGTCATTAACTGGGGTAAAGATATATTTCATGATAGAAGCAACGTCTATAATAGCTGGTTCCAGCTAACAGGTATAACTCGGTTCGATAATGGTTATAAAGCCATAGTGAATGGGCAGATTGTGCATGAGTTAAGCATGGTAAGAGGTTTTATTGTAAAGACAATTACAAGTAACAAAGTGGTTCTGGCACGAGATCAGTACCGCGTAATCCTTAAACTAGGAAGATAAATGAAATACTTATTAAAAATTATCAGTAGATACGGAATAAACATCCTCATTCTACACGGGTTAGTTTACACACAGGCCTACAAGTACGGAGTGTTCACATCCCCCCCCGAACTGGAGAATGTATTCGTTGATGAAAATGAAGAAACTTATGCTCTAGTACTAGAATTCAGCGGTGCAAATTTTGATTATGTAACAAACGAATCTTTTGCACCGCCTAGCCTATCACTCTTTTTCAAAAATGTAATATGGGATAAAGGAAATTTTGTAAAAAAATGTAACCAGAAACCACTGTATCAATATGGCATCAGCATTCCAAGAAACACGAACCAAAAAGAGCAGGTTAAAAATTTGAGACTAAAAATGGATTTTACAAGGGTTCCAGAATATAACATAAAGATTGAACCTAGCACTGATAACGCCAGCAAGCACTCGATAAAAATAATATGGGACAGAGACAATGTAAAAAAATCAAGGCCAAAATATGCATCCATGACAAAGAGGCTACCCCCATCCAGAGTAAGCTTAAGCTTCCAGGATGCTAAACTAGTAAATGTCGTTAGAATGCTAGTTTCTCAAGATAATTTGAATCTTATAATGGGTGAGGATGTTTCAGGACGCGTTACCGTAAGTCTTGATGATGTTTCTCTAGAAACTGCTTTGGATGCAATACTCCATGTCAACAATTACGAATGGTTTATCCAAGACAATATCATCATTGTTCAGCCTATGACAACCAAAAAAGTAATGAGTGGTGAATTGTTAACAAGAATGTTCAGATTGAATTATGTCACCGGTACAATTGCGCTTGAGGCTGTGCAGGAGGTCCTATCACCAAGAGGAAAGATTAAAGCTCTATCATCAACTGCTACAAATAACCTAGAACCTGGTGAAAAAGATATTTTATTAGTTACAGACCTACCCAATAATTTTTCACTAATCGAGGGTGTCGTTCGGTCACTCGATGTGAAAAGCGATCAAATAAACATTGCAGTAAAATTTGTTGAAACCGCCTTAAAGCACGACGAGATAATTGGAATAGACTGGGATTTAAGAGAGCAAATGAGCTTGATAAGAAGCCAAGATGCAGATACGGCAAAAATATTTGATTTAGGATACATCACCATTGGTGATGAAACAATGAACTTTGCAACACTCAGTAGGCCCGTTGTATCCGCTATATTATCTCTACTTGCTAATGATGGGAGCACAAAGCTTCTGCAAGAGCCTCAGATTACCACAACCAACAATTCTCCTGCAAATATTGTAATAGGTACAACGATCCCAGTCTTAGTCCCTCAGGGTGAGGGCAGTGTCTTTGGAACAAATCCTTACACCTATGAAAATCAGCAAGTAAACATATCTCTTGACGTCCTACCAAGAGTAAATGAGGATAAAGTTATTAGCATGAAAATAGATGCTATGGTTCAAGATATAATTGGATTTATTGGTAAAGATCAACGACCAATGATTTCTACAAGAGCAACTAACACAACTGTAAGAGTGAACAATGGAGAAACAATATTGATAGGGGGTTTAATTTTTGATACGGCTGATGAGCTTGTATCAAAAGTACCTCTACTCGGAGACATCCCGATAATAAAAAAGTTATTCAATTACAGCAGCAAAGATAAAGAGCAAAGAGAGCTACTAATATTTATCACCCCCACAGTTGTGTCGAACGATGTTTAAAAGGCTAGCTAAAATGGAAAAAATATTCACACCAATAAGCAAATACTTGTGTAGTATGGTAGAGATTCTATCATCAATCATCTTTTATACTAAGTACATAGTGAGATATGGTTTTATTGTTTCCGCATGCTACAGCCAAGGAGATATGTTTATTTTTGGTAATAATAGACCAGTGGCAGACGCAGGGAAGGATGTAAAGGCTATTTCCAAAGGGTCTATATTTCTAGACGGTTCACGATCCTATGTCGGTGATGGGTCTAAAATAAAATATAAGTGGATATTCGCTCCCGGACTCGCACTAAAAAGTGAAAATGATTTTTCCTCTGAAATTTCTTTTGATACCTACGGGTCTAAATTTTTAAAAAGTGTTGAAACATATAAACAGGTTCTTGATTTAAAGCTTAATCAGAACAATCCCGGAACAAAACTCGAGGTTGTTTTAAGAATAAAAGACCGTATTGGCTTTGAAGATTCCGACACCCTAATCGTGGAGTATTTCGACCCAACAGCTAAAAAAAAGGAAATTCCTTTTACAGGATCTACTACCGGTGTTAGATCTATGATTGATAATGGTGTTAAAGAGCAGAATCTTGACCAGGGGATAAGATCTGGTATTTTAGTCCAAGGCATCTCTGATGGGAGGGTTGATAAAATTGATTCCCAAATTATCAGCAAGATAATAGAAGACCAGATAAAATCTGTAGGGTTTGATTACGCAACTTATTCAGAGCAAGATGTTAGTATAAAAAGTAAATCAGGGCTTTCAAAAAGCAGTTGTAAGACTGATGCCTGCATATCTAGTAATGCAAAATTAGTTGGTTCGGAATATTTCATTACTTGGAGATTTGCAAATGCGGTTGATGAATTGCACCTAAAAATTTTCAAAACTCAAGATTTTAATAAACACGTAAATGATGCAATCTTGAAAAATCCATTTCGGTTAATGAGTGAATCAGGATTGTATGGTATAGACCAATCTTTGAGAACGTCTGTGTCAAAATTAATGTCCGCAAATCAATTCAAAAATAGCATTTCAATTGTCGATAGATTGTTTATGAAAAATGAGCGATATATATCATACAGCAAATATCCAATTTTTTTGGGATTTTCTTTTCTTGTTCTTGATAAAATTTTGACCAAAGAACCTCAAGAATCTAAGCCACCAGTGCCACCAGGGTTTCCGCATGATTAATTATAAAAAATTTAAAATCAGAATCGGTGTTTTAAAACATAATCGGAGAAAAGTATGAAGAAATTCACTTTCATATTATTTTTATTTTCAACTTTTATTCTTTCTCAAAATACATTGTTGAAGAAGCAGAATAGTAATATCCAAGAAACACAACGTGGTAATTCAACTGAGAGAAATAGTTTCACTGTACCAAGACAGATCTCATATCAGGGGCTAATTACTAAACCAGATGGTAGTCCAACTGACAATGGCAGCTATGAGATTTTTTTCAAGATATACGATTCTGCTGATGGTGGTAATATTTGGTGGTCAGAAAATCAAGAGGTTTCAGTTAACAGTGGAATTATTAGCACAACACTCGGGAATGTAAACCCGATCACTAGTATACCTGAGCAAGCATACCTTGAGCTTACTGTTGACGGTTCAGTGTTGTCCCCTCGGCAGGTGTTGACCTCTGTTTTTTATTCCATACTCTCTGACACATCTAGCTATGCTTACAAAGCAGACTATAACAATCTGATAAATAAACCTAATCTTGACATATACGTAATGAAAGATTCATTGGCGGTACCTGCAGATGACATTACTATCGGTGATAGTGATGTAACAATAATGACATCAAATGGTGACGTAATAATAACTCCCGCAGAAGGGCAATCTGTTTTAATTGATAGCACAATCTCAATTGATGGTAACTTAATTGGTCATGTAAATGACTCCGATCTAATGGTGCTATCGGAGAACAGTCTTGAGATTAGAGGAGAGCTATCAGCTGCACTAATTAGTGGCGATGCTGTTTTAGATGAAGATGATATGGTCTCAGATTCTGAGACACATTTAGCCACCCAACAATCGATAAAAGCATACATCGATACAAAGCAGGATGCAGACGAAAGTCTTCAAACAATATCTGCGTTAGAACAAAGTGATGGTAACTTTATTGTTTCAAATGGATCAGGTTGGACGGTTGAAAAAGACTCAGTCGCAAGAGCTTCACTTGGGTTGGGTGATATTGCGGTACAGCAAAAAAATAATATTGATATTGAAGGTGGTATAATAGATGGCACTGTTATTGGTTTAGAAAATCCACAAAGCGGTACGTTCAGCACTGTTAACGCAGAAAATAGAGCATACATAGGTGACATGATAATTCAGGATGGCAGTATTACTGATGCAAATGGATCTATCTCTTTTGGCACTAACGACCTAACAACTGATGGTAGATTAACCGCTGGAGCGGCCACTTTAGCATCCGGAACAACCATAGGTAACATTACAGTTTCTGATGGATCTATAACCTCTGGAAGCAATGCTATCTCTTTTGGTGACGAAAATTTGGTAACAACCGGCACATTGAATGCAGGCGTTGCAACAATGGCTTCAACTTCTAAAATAGGTGACCTAACTTTATCTAACGGGTCGATAGTTGATGAAAATGAAGCCATATCTTTTGGTAATAACGACTTATCTACGACTGGTACACTTTCTGCAGGAGTAGCCACATTTGAATCGGGTACACAGGTTGGGAATGTCGTCATATCCAATGGGTCAATTAATGCTATAAATGATAAAATTAATTTTGGGAACGATACGTTAATTACAAATGGGCCGATAATAGCAGATGCGTCCACATTGGCATCTGGAACTACTATCAGCAACATCACAGTTTCTGATGGCTCTATAACGTCTGGTAGCGATGCTATATCTTTTGGCGACGACAATCTTTCTACAACAGGGACGATAATAGCAGGTGCGTCCACACTGGCATCCGGAACAGCTATCGGCAACATCACAGTTTCTGATGGCTCTATAACGTCTGGTAGCGATGCTATCTCTTTTGGTGACAACAATCTTTCCACAACAGGAATAATTAGCGCATCTTCATTCAATGGAGATGGATCGGCTTTAACAGGTGTTGTGGCATCATCAACAGGAACACTCGCTGGCGCTACACCAATAATTTTGGAGGGTGAATCAGAGGATGACTTTGAGACCATTCTTGCAGTAGAGGATCCTTCAGAATCAGATAAAACTATCACTTTCCCAAATGTGACAGGGACTGTTATCACCACAGGTAATGATAGCTCTATTGATGAAGTTGGCACGGTCACATCTGGGACATGGCAAGCCACATTAGTAGCAGATACCTATGTTGCTGATGATTTGACTATTTCAGGAGGTGATATTACAAATTCAACGATTGAAGGAAGTACTATAGATAATACTATCATAGGTGGGACTACACCCTCTGAGGTAGTAGTGACTACCTTGACCGCAAATACTGGTATAGAGCCTGGTGAGTCTGACGGAGCGTCCTTAGGAACAAGTTCCGCAGAATTTTCAGATGTTTTCCTTGCTGATGGTGCGAGGATTAATCTTGGTAACAATCAGGATGTAACTCTAACTCACGTTAAAGACGTAGGCGTGAAGCTGAACGGATCAAACCAACTTCAATTTGGAGATTCAGAAACAAAAATATCTCAGAGCGCTGATGGGGTGTTAGATCTTGAGTCAGATGAAGAGGTAGAGATTAATGGGACAACAATCGATATAAATGGAGCTGTCGATATCTCGGGTAGTCTTACCACAGGGTCCACGATTGTTACAACTGGATCATTGATGCCAGCATCATCAGACGGAGCGTCTTTAGGAACAGGTTCTGCAGAGTTTTCAGATATTTTCCTTGCCGATGGCGCAGAGATTAGTCTCGGCGACAATCAAGAGGTAACTCTAACTCATATAGAAGACGAGGGATTAAGATTAAATAGTTTAAATCAACTTCAATTTGGAGATTCCGGAACAAAGATATATCAAAGTGCAGATGGGGTTCTTGATTTAGTATCAGATAATGAAGTTGAGATTAACGGTACAACAATTGATCTCAACGGTGATGCAACACTTGATAATGTTACAGTTGATTTTGTTAAGATTGATGGAACTTATGTTGGGCACGTCGATGATACTGACCTAATGAATCTAGCAAATGGCAGCGTAACCTTCACCGGGTCTACAGTAATTCCAGTTGCAGATGTGAATGGAGGTGCAATAGATGGGGTCACTTTAGGTACAAATAGTGCGATAACTCAGGCGGTCATAGATAATGTAAAAATTGATGGTGAACAGATAGGACATACTTCTGACACAGATCTTATGACACTTTCAAGTGGGACGGTAACCGTTGCTGGAACTGTTGCAGCTACAGCATTGACAGGTGATGGATCAGGACTTACAGGACTTACAGCTTCGACCATTAGTGCAGATGATATTGATCAAGGTGATGCCGCGGTTACGTTAGGTACATCTTCAGGTAATATAACTCTAGATGGAGCCGGCGATATTATTTTGGATGCGGATGAGGCCAACGTGACGATCAAGGATGGTGGTACAACGACATTGGATATTATATCGAATGGTGCCACCGATATTACCTTTGATGCTCCTGGGGATATAAAAATAGACGCAGCAGGGTCAGATGTGTTTTTCCTTGATGGTGGGACTACATTTGGTGCAGTCAATAATAATGGGGGAGAATTAGTTCTGAAATCAGGATCCTCTCCTACAACAGCTTTGACATTTAGTGGTGCAAACGCAAATGTTGCAGGTGACCTAACCATAACAGGAGATGATCTGGTGATGGGGACCAATACAAGTGGTGCCGCTTTGATTGGTGATGGTACAAACTATAATCCGGTGGTGATATCAGGCGATCTTTCTATTGATACAGATGGTACTGCAGCAATTGGAACCGGTGTGATCGTGAATGCGGACATCAATGGATCTGCGGCCATAGCAGACAGTAAGCTGGCTACGATTAGTACAACAGATAAGGTCTCTGGTGCAGCGATTCAGGTGGATGGAGCAACGGATGGGACCGGAATAACTATAGTCAATGCGGATAAATTCCTTATTGACGACGGTGGGACAACAAAGTATGTTAATGCTTCTCAATTAAGTACATATACGAATTCTAGCTTACCTGCAAGTAACATAAGTATTGGAGATGCAGCAGTTTCAATCACTACATCTTCAGGAGGTGTGACGATTGCACCTGCAACTGGCTCAGATATTGTTTTAGATGGGGCAATAAATATTGATGGTAGTGAGGTTGGGCATATAAATGACCCTGACTTGATAACATTGGCAAACGGGACAGTAACCTTTACTGGATCTACGGTAATTCCAGTTGCGGATGTGAATGGGGGAGCGATAGATGGAGTTACTCTTGGTACAAACAGTGCGGTGACTGAGGCGGTAATAGATGATATAAAGGTTGATGGTTCGCAAATAGGGCATACGGATGATACAGACCTCATGACTCTTGCAGATGGGGCTCTAACCATAGCCGGAGAAGTATCAGTAACTACTTTAGACATTGGAGGTACAGATATTACTTCATCAGCAACTGAAATAAATTATCTTGACATAACAACACTTGGGACATCGCAAGCGTCAAAAGCATTAACAGCAGATGCCAACGGTGACCTCATAATACCAGACGGAGACAAGTTTGAATTTGGGTCAGAATCAGATATGGTGCTGTATCATGATGGTACTGATTCATATCTAGATAATAAAACAGGCGAATTGAAAATTGGAACCGAGACAAATGGTGTCGCTGTAAAAATAGGGCATACTACTTCAGAGGTAACAGTAAATGATAACTTAAATATTACAGGTAATACTATTATAACAGGTGATCTGACCATATCGGGAGATGACCTTGTGATGGGAACGAACACAAGTGGTGCAGCCCTGATTGGTGATGGGACAAACTACAATCCAGTAGTGATATCAGGTGATATGTCTATCGGGACAGATGGTACTGCAGCGATCGGAAGTGGTGTAATCGTGAATGCGGACATCAATGGATCTGCGGCTATAGCAGATAGTAAGCTTGCTACGATTAGTACGGCAGACAAGGTCTCTGGTGCAGCGATTCAGGTGGATGGAGCAACGGATGGGACTTCTATCACTATTGCAGATGCTGACAAATTTCTTATCGATGATAATGGGTCTACTAAGTATGTTAATGCTTCTCAATTAAGTACGTATACGAATTCTAGCTTAGCTGCANATAATATTACCACGGGTGATGCCGCGGTTACGTTAGGTACATCTTCAGGTAATATAACTCTAGATGGAGCCGGCGATATTATTTTGGATGCGGATGAGGCCAACGTGACGATCAAGGATGGTGGTACAACGACATTGGATATTATATCGAATGGTGCCACCGATATTACCTTTGATGCTCCTGGGGATATAAAAATAGACGCAGCAGGGTCAGATGTGTTTTTCCTTGATGGTGGGACTACATTTGGTGCAGTCAATAATAATGGGGGAGAATTAGTTCTGAAATCAGGATCCTCTCCTACAACAGCTTTGACATTTAGTGGTGCAAACGCAAATGTTGCAGGTGACCTAACCATAACAGGAGATGATCTGGTGATGGGGACCAATACAAGTGGTGCCGCTTTGATTGGTGATGGTACAAACTATAATCCGGTGGTGATATCAGGCGATCTTTCTATTGATACAGATGGTACTGCAGCAATTGGAACCGGTGTGATCGTGAATGCGGACATCAATGGATCTGCGGCCATAGCAGANAGTAANCTGGCNACNNTNAGTACAACAGANAAGGTCTCTGGTGCNGCGATNCAGGTNGANGGAGCAACGAACGGAACATCTATTACGATTGAGGATACTGATAAATTTCTCATTGATGACAATGGGACAACAAAGTATATCAATGCTTCACAGCTAGACACTTATGCTAACTCTGAGATAGCTGCAAATAAAATAAGTATTGGAGATGATGCAGTTACAGTTTCAACATCTTCAGGTAATATCACACTTGATGGACCCGGAGATATTATTCTAGACGGTGATGGCGCNAACGTAACGGTTAAGGATGGTGGTACAACAACTTTGGATATTGTTTCGAATGGAGCCACTGATGTGACGTTNGACGCTCCTGGNGATTTAAAGATTGANACAGANGGATCTGATGTTTTTTTCTTAGATGGAGGGACGACCTATGGTTCTGTAACTAATAGTGGAGGTGAACTTGTTTTGAAATCTGGATCTAGTCCAACCACGGCTGCCACGTTTAGTGGTGCAGATCTAACCATCGCAGGTGACTTGACGATATCAGGAGATGATCTAGTGATGAGCACCAATACAGCAGGAGCAGCGTTGATTGGCGATGGGTCAAGATACAATCCAGTAGAAATATCAGGGGATCTTACCATTGCATCAAATGGTGCTGCAACTATTGCAGATGATGCAGTTTCGTTAGCAAAAATGGCAGGACTTGCACGAGGTAAAATTATTGTTGGTGACGCGAGTGGGGATCCATCAGCACTAGCAGCAGGTGCAGATGGTAAAATATTAATTGCGGACGCAAATGGAGATCCATCTTGGACTACATTAAGTGGAGACGCAACAGTATCAGCCGGAGTATTAGCAATAGGTAGCGGTGTGATTGTGAACGCAGATATCAATAGTTCTGCGGCTATAGCAGATAGTAAGCTTGCTACTCTAAGCACAACAGACAAGGTCTCTGGTGCGGCGATCCAGGTAGACGGAGCAACGGATGGAACCTCCATTACATTGGCTGACACAGACAAGATTCTAGTCGATGATGCTGGCGATACTAAGTATATCAATGTCTCGCAGATCAACGCATACACTGCAGCTGCAACTGTTGCGCTAACAAACAAAACGTTGACTGAACCAAAGATAGCAGATGGCGGGTTCATTGCAGATGCGAATGGGAATGAACTTGTTGTTTTTCAGACAACAGGAAGTGCTGTAAATGAATTGGAGATCACTAATTCAAGCACGGGAAATCCAGTATTAATAAAAAGCACTGGAGGAGATTCTAATATTGATATTACGCTTACACCTGCTGGCACTGGAAAGGTCAATGTATCTGGTGACCTTCAGGTTGTAGGAGATGACCTTTTTATGACCACTAACACAAGTGGCGCAGCCCTGATCGGTGATGGAACGAATTATAATCCAGTGGTGATATCAGGCGATCTCTCCATTGGTACAGATGGTACTGCAGCGATCGGAAGTGGTGTGATCGTGAATGCGGACATCAATGGATCTGCGGCCATAGCAGATAGTAAACTGGCAACTCTAAGTACAACAGACAAGGTCTCTGGTGCGGCGATCCAGGTAGACGGAGCAACGAACGGAACATCTATTACGATTGAGGATACTGATAAATTTCTCATTGATGACAATGGGTCTACCAAATATGTTAATGCCTCGCAGTTAAATACCTATACTAATGCCAGCATGCCAGCTGATAATATCTCAACCGGAGATGCGGCAGTTACTGTTTCAACTTCTTCAGGGAATATCACACTTGATGGACCCGGAGATATTATTCTAGACGGTGATGGAGCCAACGTAACGGTTAAGGATGGTGGTACAACAACTTTGGATATTGTTTCGAATGGAGCCACTGATGTGACGTTAGACGCTCCTGGGGATTTAATATTTGATGCAGGCGGCGCCAACGTAACGGTCAAGGATGGTGGTACAACGACTTTGGATATTGTTTCGAATGGAGCTACTGATGTGACGTTAGACGCTCCTGGCGATTTAAAGATTGACACAGATGGATCTGATGTTTTTTTCTTAGATGGAGGGACGACCTATGGTTCTGTAACTAATAGTGGAGGTGAACTTGTTTTGAAATCTGGATCCAGTCCAACCACGGCAGCAACGTTCAGTGGTGCAGATCTAACCATCGCAGGTGACTTGACGATATCAGGAGATGATCTAGTGATGAGCACCAATACAGCAGGAGCAGCGTTGATTGGCGATGGGTCAAGATACAATCCAGTAGAAATATCAGGGGATCTTACCATTGCATCAAATGGTGCTGCAACTATTGCAGATGATGCAGTTTCGTTAGCAAAAATGGCAGGACTTGCACGAGGTAAAATTATTGTTGGTGACGCGAGTGGGGATCCATCAGCACTAGCAGCAGGTGCAGATGGTAAAATATTAATTGCGGACGCAAATGGAGATCCATCTTGGACTACATTAAGTGGAGACGCAACAGTATCAGCCGGAGTATTAGCAATAGGTAGCGGTGTGATTGTGAACGCAGATATCAATAGTTCTGCGGCTATAGCAGATAGTAAGCTTGCTACTCTAAGCACAACAGACAAGGTCTCTGGTGCGGCGATCCAGGTAGACGGAGCAACGGATGGAACCTCCATTACATTGGCTGACACAGACAAGATTCTAGTCGATGATGCTGGCGATACTAAGCATATCAATGTCTCGCAGATCAAAACATATGTTGCTTCAACTGCGCCATCAGGAGCGACTGAAACACAGACTGGTAATAAAACTACAACAGTTAATATCGACAAATATACGGGGAAGATTACTACTCATGATCAAGCGTTGGGCGCTAATACCGAAGTCAGTTTCACCCTTACTAATAATGTCATAGGGGCTGACGATGTAGTTGTTGTAGGTCATCGTTCNGGTGGTAATGTTGGTGATTACCTTATACAAGCACATTCAATGGGATCTGGTTCTTGTGAAATCAGCATCAGAAATCTCACTTCAGGATCCCTCAGCCAAGCGCTTGTAATTAATTTTGTGGTAATTAAGGGCTCCGACTCTTAGGGCAATTTATGAAGAAAGCATTAAAAGTATTTCTACCTCTTATGCTAAATCTTGGAATTGGACAAGATTACCAAATAGCATTATCATACATACCCATAGGACAAGGTATAAGTTTGAGTGATTCTAATCAAGTAATGAATAGTATTGGTGGACTTATATCAAAAAATGCTATCTCTGATTCTTTCGATGTAGGGCCAGGCTTTTTAAAAACGACTCAAAGTATATTGGCTGAGCCACCTGTTGTGACAGATTTTCAGTTTTCTAGTTTAATTGAAAAGAATGGTAGTCCAGTAACTGTATCGGCAATTATATACGACCTAAATGGAATTCAAAAATCAGAGTTATATTTGCAACCGGGTGGTGTTAATGATACTGAAACCATTTTATCAATGACTAATGTAAGAAACAATGTCTTCGAAGCACTAATACCAGATTCATTAATTAATTTTCAATCGTTTCGAGCGCGTATTTTGACTATTGATAATACGAATAGTTCAACACTTTCAGATTATTACACACCTTCTATTTACTTTTATAATGGGGAATTATCAATGGAGAATCTGTTTAGCAGCTATCCAGAGGGAGTAGAAAAAAATCAGTGGAAATTAATTTCCTGGCCTGCTAAACCAGATGACATATCCCTTGCAGAATACACTCTTGATCAGGGTCATGTTTTTTACTCGTGGAATCCCGTTAAGAATTCCTTCTCTATTGCAAATAGAATTCAATTAGGTCAGTCTTATTGGTTTAGACATATTTATGATGACCCTATTGTCTTTCAAGAAGATTCAAGCTCATCTATACCCCTAGAGGATTTTATAATTGACTTAGAATCAGGTTGGAATCTTATAGGAAGTCCTTTTTCGTTTCCCGTACAATTTGAAAAAGATAGCATGGTCAGTAATCCAATAACATACGGAGTATCAGGCAAGCCAAGGGGCTGGAGCGATGGTCAATCGGAGTTGCATCCCTGGCGCGGCTATGCAGTCTATACCCCTATCGATGCTACCATCACCCTAAATCCATTTCCTGATAGTACTAACATATCATATCGTGAAACCAGTCTAAACGAGTGGTACATAAAGATTAAAATAGAAGATGATAATTACGTTAATCATTCAGCGGAGATTGGCCGGTCTAAGAATGCCAAAGATTTGTTTGATGTTTTTGACACTCCAGTATATCCGGAACTAGAAGCAGGTTTAGTATTGCTCTCAGATATTAATGGCACAAAAAACTATAATTATATCCGAGACATTAGAAATATTCATAACCCCAATGGCGTTTGGAACCTAAGATTAGTAGGTGGGCAAAAAGAAAGTAAAATAAATTTTTCTGCAGAATTACAGGGTTCTTTTTTAGAAAATATGCGAGCCTCCTTGGTTGATGTAAACACAAGGACTATTTATTATAACATATTTAGTGAAAAGCTATTATTTACACCAGTTTCAAATATAGATCACGAATTAAGATTAGTTGTTGGTGATTTAGAATATGTTAATTTGATGACAAAAGAAATTTTAGATAATATTCCCAGTGATTTTACTTTATCACAAAATTATCCGAACCCTTTCAACCCCATAACGAAAATAGATTATACACTACCTACAAGATCTCTTGTTTCCATTTCAATTTATAACGTACTTGGGCATGAAGTTAGGAGGCTCGTAAATGAAGTTAGAGATTATGGATATCACACAACAGAGTGGGATGGCAAAGACAACAATGGGAATGATGTAGCGTCCGGGGTTTATTTTACAACAATGATTTCAAAAAGCTATATCCAAACAAAAAAGATGCTTCTATTGAAATAGCATCTATCAAATATTAAACTTCACCATCAATCCATTTGCATCTGTTTTAAGCAATAGCAGGTCTGAGTTAAATACATTACCATTTCCGTAGTTATTTGTACTGCCAGTTATTATAAAGCCGCCATCTAAGGTTTGTAAAACACCAAGACCGTGGTCGTCTATTTTATCTCCCCAGATAACATCCCAGAGGATATTACCAGTATCATTAAACTGTAGTAAATATGAATTGAATGAATTGTTACCATAATCGAATAAAGAGCAGATCATAACGTAATTTCCATTATCAATGTACTGTACAGAATTACCAGGTATACCATAACTCCCTCCAATTGTCTTTGACCATATCTCATCACCATCTTGGCTGATTTTCAGAATTCCTACAGATGAGTTCCCTGCACCAAACGATTCAACAATGTATCTAATTATATAACCACCATCAGATGCTTTTATTATGGATTGTCCACTATCATCACTCCCGCCCCCATAGGTTTTACTCCACTCCTGCTCTCCATATAGATCTGTCTTAATAACATAGATATCTTTTCCCCCATTTCCATATGATTCAGTATCACCAAGAATAACGTAGCCCCCATTTTCGTCTACCAGTATGTCCGTTCCGCTATCTGATTCAGATCCGCCAAAGGACTGTGTCCAAGTGGTGTCTCCTTGTGAATTAGTTTTAATGAGCCAGACATTGGTATTGTTATTACTATTTTGTGCTTTACCTCCGACTAATATAAATCCTCCATCTTGAGTTTGGATAGCTTGACCAGCCTGGTCATTGTTATTAGTTCCTAGACAGACATTCCAATCCATTAACCCTGATTGATTTGTTTTAATCAGCCAAATATCTTTTCCTCCATTCCCATATGATTCGGTCTCTCCAGAAATAACATAACCACCGTCTAGCGTACTGTAAATGTGATTAGCGATATCTTCTTGACTCCCACCAATAGATTGCTGCCAATCAAGCTCTCCATATCTATTGGTTTTCGTTAATAAGATATCATCATCGATGCTTCCTAGAATGATAAAGCTACTGTCTTCTAGCTGGATTATAGAATGTCCTTCTTCGTCGAATAATTCCTCACCTAATGTTCTACTAAACATTAAAAAGTTGCTGATATTCAATAATATTGTCTCGGAGTCAAATATGTTACCATGAATGTCGTAAGAGCGGACAAATATTTCATATTCGCCGTTAGGGTAATCTATGGTATTTAGAAAAAGTTCAAAAGGCGCACTATAAGCTGCAATACCCGTTGAATCATTATCTATCCATAGTTCTATTCGTAACACACGGTCGCTCTCATTGAGCTCACATACAATATTTATGGAGTCTTGAAGGACTGCACCTGGTTCTGGAGATATAATATCTACATTTATAGTGGCTGTATTCTCGGTGTTACTATCATCACCGCAACCAAGCGATATTATTATTAAAATAAAAGAATAGACTAATAGTCTCATGGTTGTGAAAATTTACGAAATAATAAGGAATATTTATTAATCAGAGATTATTTTTGCTTATGTATCATAACTTTTAACGTCTGGGCAGGTGCAGACTAAGTTTCTATCCCCAAATGCATTATCAATCCTTCCCACTGGAGGCCAATATTTGTATTCATTTTGGGAGTCCATGGGGAAACAACTTTCTTGCCTAGAATAAGGATGATTCCAATCATCATGAAGTACATATTCAGCTGTGTGCGGGGCATTCTTTAAAGGATTGTTCTCAGGATCAGATTTTTTGGAGATTACATTATCTATTTCTTTTTTTATTAAAATCATTGCCTGACAAAAACGATCAATCTCTGTTTTTGACTCACTTTCTGTAGGCTCAATCATCATAGTCCCAGGAACAGGCCAAGACATTGTGGGGGCGTGAAAGCCATAGTCCATTAGTCTCTTGGCAATATCTTCCTCGTTTATGCCTGAAATTTCTTTTATTGGCCTTATATCAATGATGAATTCGTGTGCATAGAATCCATTCTTACCACTGTATAGTATTGGATAATGGTCAGCGAGCATCTTTGCTAAATAGTTTGCATTCAAAATGGCGACTTGGGTTGCTTTTTTCAAACCTTCAGCCCCCATCATAGCAATATAGGACCAAGATATCGGAAGTATGCTACTACTACCAAATGGTGCAGCAGATACTGCAGAAATGTTACTCATGTTTAAGTCGTTTTGATGTATGTGCCTTGGTAGAAAAGGTGTTAAGTGATTTTTACAAACTATAGGGCCCATACCAGGTCCTCCTCCACCATGAGGTATACAAAATGTTTTGTGCAAATTGATATGCATAACATCCGCGCCGAGTTCACCTGGTTTACATAAGCCAACGAGCGCATTTAGATTTGCACCGTCCATGTAAACTTGGCCGCCATGTTCATGTACTAAATCGCATAGGGATTTTATCGAGGACTCAAACACACCATGCGTAGATGGGTATGTTATCATCATTGCTGATAAATTATCCTTGTGGATTTCAACTTTGCTTTTTAGGTCATCAGCATCAATATTCCCATGACGATCACAATCTACAACGACAACTTGCATTCCCGCCATAACTGCTGAAGCAGGATTTGTACCATGCGCAGACGAAGGAATAAGACAAATATTGCGATGCTTATTACCACGAGAAAGGTGATAAGCACGGATTACCATCAACCCCGTATATTCACCCTGGGACCCCGAGTTGGGTTGCATAGATATTGAATCAAAACCTGTTATATCGACAAGCCACTTGTTTAATTCATTAATTAGTACTTTATAACCTTTAACTTGATTATCAGGGGCAAAGGGGTGAATGTTTGATATTTCCGGCCAAGTAATAGAGGTCATTTCAGTGGTTGAATTTAATTTCATTGTACAAGAGCCTAATGGTATCATACTAGTATTCAAACTTAGATCTTTTTTTTCGAGCTTGTGAATGTAGCGTAGCATTTCGGTTTCAGATCGATAAGCATTGAAGACATTATTTTGCAAAAACTTTGAATCTCTTTCTAAAATTTTTGGTATTGAGCTTGTGGTTTCTAGAGCTATCTCCGCATCAAAAACGGAGAGAATTTGTTTTAGATGTTCTATCTTAGTTGTTTCATCTATTGAGATTCCAACAAGACCCTCTGATGGTACACGAAAGTTAAATTTTAAATCTCTGGCCTTTTTCTCCCATCCAGTTGCTCTAAATATGATTGTGTCAAAAAATGAATCACATAAAATTTCATAACCTGAATTTTTTAATGAGGTATAAAGTATACGAGTAAGTTCATTTACACGTCTAGCTATTTTTACCAAGCCATTACCTCCATGGTAAACGGCATACATTCCCGAGATCACAGCAAGTAAAACCTGCGCGGTACATATGTTAGATGTGGCCTTTTCTCTCCTTATGTGCTGCTCTCTTGTCTGCAAAGCCATTCTCAGAGCAGGTTTGTTATGACTATCCTGCGAGACGCCAATTAGCCTTCCTGGAATTTTCCGTTTAAACTGCTCTGTTGTTGAGAAAAATGCTGCATGGGGCCCACCGTACCCCATAGGAACTCCAAATCTTTGTGCACTACCGACAGCAGCATCCGACCCCATTTCCCCAGGTGTTTTTAATAATGTCAAGGCTAGTAAATCTGTAGCCATGCAAACATATGAATCATTTTCATGAGCAGTATGGATGATATCTGTATGGTCATTAATTGATCCATTTGTGTCAGGGTATTGCAAGAGGACTCCAAACACATTATCTTTAAAATCAAACGAATTTACGTTCTGGACTTTTAGCTCAATTCCCAAAGGAGTTGCTCTAGTTTTTAATACATCAATTGTTTGAGGATGACAATAATCTGAAACGAGGAAGACATTTTTATCAATATCCCTTGTATTATTATAAAACATGGTCATTGCCTCTGCAGCTGCAGTTGCTTCATCAAGTAATGAAGCATTAGAAATTGGTAGGCCAGTTAAATCTGATACCATAGTCTGATAATTAAGTAGCGCCTCAAGCCGGCCTTGGCTTATCTCTGCTTGATAAGGGGTATATTGGGTATACCAACCAGGATTTTCAAAGATGTTTCTCTGTATAACGCCGGGCATAAAAGTTCCATAATAGCCCATACCAATGAACGACCTGTAAATAAGATTATTTTCTGAAATCTCTTTTAATCTGTTTATGGTGTCCATTTCATCAGATGCTTTAGGAAGTCTGGTTGAGGAGCTTGAATGAATTTCCTTGGGCAATACTTCGTAGGACATTTCATCTAATGATGAAAAACCCAGGTAGGAAAGCATGTCCTCAATTTGTGATTCATCCGGCCCAAGGTGTCGTTGTAGAAAATCTGAAGGCATAATAGTGAGTTTAATAAAAAATTAAATAATTAAATTTGAATGGCAAAAATACAAACATTTACCTAAATAATTTCACCTATTATTTATTAGTTAGGTTTAAAAAAATAACTAAATAAATTTAGAAACGATATATGAATAGATTTATTCAAATAAACGTCATCATAAAATGTTTGACGATGATCAACGCAAAATTTGTTTGGAAAACAAATTAGTTATAAACCAGAAATGCACCTCTTAGGTGCATTTTTCATTTAGAGGGTAATAACATTTATGGAACAACTTATTAAACTTCAAGGGATCGATACAAAATTAAAAGATTTAAATGATCTCTTAGGAGATCTGCCAACAAGGGTAGAAGGTCTAAATAAAAAAGAGGAGATGACTAAAAATACTATCTCTGACAAAAAAAGCAGGTTAAAAGAAATTGATGTTGAGGAGCACAAAAAAGAAATTGACGTTAAACAGGTTATAGAAAAAATTGACCAGCTAAAAGATCAGCTTTTTTTAGTTACCACCAATAAACAATACGATGCTATAATGGCAGAAATTGATCATCTTAAAGAGCTAAAATCTAAACATGAAAATGATGCAATAGGACTTCTTGAAGAAAAGGAAGTTTTAAAAGAGACTGTGGAGTCTATGGAATCAGAACTAGAAAGTCTTTCAAATGACCTCCAGGGAAGAAGAGAGAAGCTAGAGTCTGCAATTTCTGAATCAGCAGAAGAAAAAGGGTTACTAGAAAAACAAAGACAAGAAAACGTAGCCAAAATAGATGAGGATATAATCTCCATTTATAACAAAGTAATGGACGCTAGAGATGGATTAGCAGTTGTTAACATAGAAGGTTCAGGATGTGGAGGGTGCGGAGCTCACATACCTCCACAGAAAATTACAGAGGTACGTGCAAAATCAGGTGTTCACAGGTGCGATATTTGCGGACGATTTTTATTTAATCAGTAAATAGTCGTAATTTTAAATATTAAAGTATTGAGCCAGTTAGATAGTTGCTCTTGACACGGGTATCAATCCGTCTCAATAGAGGAAAGTCCGGGCACCGCAGAACAGGATGCTCCCTAACAGGGTGAGACTATAATTATAGTTCATGGAAAGTGCAGCAGAAAGTATACCGCCTTCGGGTAAGGGTGAAACAGTAGTGTAAGAGACTACTATTCTTTAAAGAGACTTAAAGAATTTGCAAACCCCATCTGGTGCAAGATCGAATAGGCTCCGAGATGTTGTTCGCATTATTTGAGGAGCGGGTAGATTGCTTGATGTTTGTGATAACATAAACACTAGATAAATGACTATCCATTGAATAATTGATTTTATTTAATGACAGAACTCGGCTTATGAGCTGGCTCAATATTTAAGGCTTATTAATGATTAATTTAAAAAAATTAATTTCTTATTTAGTAACATGCTAAAACAAAGATTTAAAGATAAAGAATATAATTTAGGAAGTGAATAAGCTATTTTTTAAAGACGAGCATTTGATGATCCAGAAAATGGTTCGTGAATTTGCAGAATCAGAAATAAAACCGGTTGCAACCGACCTTGATAAAAAACAGCAATTTCCCTCTAAAATAGTAGAACAAATGGGGGAACTAGGATTAATGGGGATACTTGTTCCTGAGAAATATGGTGGGTCTGGCATGGATATGGTGGCATTTTCGACCGCAATAATTGAACTAGGGAGGGTAGACGCATCCGTAGCTATCACGATGACTGCTCATAATTCTCTTGGTATATTACCTCTTCTAGTTTTTGGTTCAAAAGAGCAAAAAAACAAATATTTGCCCGGGCTAGCTTCTGGTGAAATTTTAGGTGCCTTTGGATTGACCGAACCCGAGGCTGGAAGTGATGCAGGCGCAACAAAAACAAAAGCCGTTAAAGTTGGGGACGAATATGTAGTAAATGGAAGTAAGATTTTCATAACCAATGCAGGCGTTGCGGGGTTACTGTCATTTACTGCTCAAGTTATTGAAGACGATAATAGGCTGGGAATCGCTTCATTTATTATACCAACAGACACCCCCGGTCTTGAAATAGGTCCAAAAGAGAAAAAAATGGGTTGGCGTGCCAGTGATACTAGGCAACTATATTTTAAAGAAATGGTAATACCAGAATCATCTATGCTTGGTTCTTCTCAGGATGGTTTTTCAACATTCCTAAAAACCCTCAGCTCTGGGAGAATATCGATTGGAGCCTTATCAGTTGGCACTGCGATTGGAGCGTATGAAAAAGCTTTAAAGTATTCAACGGAAAGAAAAGCATTTGATAGATCAATTAACGAGTTCCAGTCCGTGAGCTTTAAATTATCAGATATGGCAACCAAAATAGAAGCATCAAAGTTATTAGTTTATAATGCTGCATGGCTAAAAGATCAAGGCCTACCTATAAATAAAGAGGCATCTATGGCTAAGCTTTTTGCAAGTGAAGCCGCAATGGAAATAACGAGCCAAGCTATCCAGATTCATGGAGGATATGGGTATGTTAAAGATTATGAGGTTGAGAGATATTTTCGTGATGCGAAAATACTGGAAATAGGCGAAGGGACGAGTGAGATTCAGAGGATAATCATAGCAAGGGAAATATTAAAAGATGTTAAGATATAATGAATCTTAATAAAACCATTAATTGGTTTAGGAAAAATCTCTTACTAGATCACTATTGGCCTCAATACTTGACAATATTTTGCTTGATTTTAATTGTTTCAACCCTTTTTCCACAGGGTCAATCACTACAGTATGCTTATCAATTGAACGATGTCAGTAGAGATCCAATTATTGCTCCTTTTACTTTTCCGATCCTAAAATCCGCAGAGCGGTTGAATAAAGACCTAGAGGGGAAAAAACGTTCAGTGCCATCTGTTTTTAATAGGGACGAAAAAGTTGTTAATACCCAAACAGATGCAATTAAAAATTTTTTCACCAAAGTTAAATCAATCAATCGAGCTAATTCAAGACTAACCGAGTCTAAAAGGTTGGTATATGAGCGAAAATATGACAAACAATACGAAAAGGCCAGGCTAGAATATATTGCAGACAGTACTAATCTTGATCTGCTGGTGGCTGACATGTCTCGTTCTTACCCATTTACCTTAGAGAAAAATGATTGGGCATCTTATTTCGATGCTAAAGACCCCGAAAAATTTCACAGTCACAGCGAACTAGTTATTCAAACATGCAGAAATAGATGGGCTGAGGGAATTTATGATATTCAAATGAATGAAATTGTAAGTGATAAAGTAACCATTAACCAGGGAGAAGTCCCAGATTTAGCCAGCCCTGATAATTTTAACGACTTAGAGTCTGCGTGGATAAAATCAAAAAAAGAATTAATGACATATTTTAAAGGCGAAGAGAAATTTTTAAATCTTGGCTATGACTTGGTAGTTGAGTTTATGAAACCAAATATTATTTATGATAAAAAGCTAACAAATATTCGACAAAAAGAGAGTTTAGACAAAGTCCCTAGAAGCCAGGGAGTTGTTTTAAAAAACGAATTAATTGTTGATGCAAATATGCGAATAACTGAAGAGGTATTACTGAAACTAAATTCATTATCTGCTTCGGTGGAAGGGAAAAGATATCAAACAGGGATGCTCAGCGGCCTTAAGGGCCTTATGGGCAGGATAATACTATTGTCCGTTATCATTTCTCTATTTTTTACTTTTTTAATAATTTATAGAAAACATGTGTTTGATGACTGGAAAATGGTACTCCTTATTTGCATCATATTTTTTGTTCAAATTGCTCTAACCCATATAATTGTCATTCGTATGGAGTGGTCCGAGTATCTAGTTCCGATTGCAATGGTTGCTATGACCATGACAATCTTATTTGATGCTCGAATGGGTTTTATAGCTACAACATCATTAGCAATTTTGATGGGCATAATGATGGGGCAAAACATTGACCTTGTTATAGTGTCTCTATTTACTTCTACTATCGCAATCTATAATATCAGAAAGCTTCGGAAAAGGAGTCAACTTTTTATCACAATGTTTAGCCTCATGGGTGCAAGTATTATAGTAATCATTGGCATTGGATTGTTTAAAGAGAACAGTTTCGCTATGATGGCAAGAGACAGCCAATTTTTATTACTTAATAGTATTCTTGCACCGATATTAACATACGGATTAGTTGGCCTTTTTGAAATGGTTTTTGAAGTGACTAATGATTTAACACTCATCGAACTCTTAGATTTTGATCATCCGCTGCTAAAAGAGGCACAGCGGAAAACAAATGGGACTTTTAACCATAGTATAGTGGTAGGGAATCTTGCTGAGGCGTGTGCGAAAGCTATTGGGGCTCACTCTTTGCTTTGTCGCGTGGGAGCGTATTATCACGATATTGGGAAGATGGCCAAATCTGAATATTTTATTGAAAATCAATTCCGAGATAATAACAAGCACGATAAAATAACAAATACAATGAGCGCAAAAATAATAAGGTCCCACGTCAACGAAGGCTTAAGGCTAGCCGATGAACATGGCTTACCTAAGATTGTCTCGGATTTTATACCAATGCATCATGGCACTGCTCGTGTTGAATATTTTTATCGCTTGGCACTTAAAGATGCGGAAGAAAGTGGGTCAAAAGTGGACGAGTCAGCCTATAGATATCCAGGCCCTAAACCCAATACAAAAGAGACTGGTATACTAATGATATGCGATGCCGTAGAGGGCGCTGTGAGATCAATAAGGGAACCTGATATATTTAAAATTGAAGCAATGATCGACAAAATTATTACAGAGAAAATTGCAGACGGCCAGCTTAATGACTGTCCTTTGACGCTAGATGAGTTGAACAAGATTAAGGGTAGCGTAGATGGTACAAGTGGAATGCTACCTGTTCTCAGAGGGATATACCACATTAGGGTGGAGTATCCAGATGATCCCAAAAATATTTCGAATAAATGATTAATATAAGCTGCTCCAACGAAACCTCACTTAGTGTAGTAAATAATGATATAGTTGGGGATATTACAAAGCGCGTTTTAGAATCCATGAATGTTGAGGATGCTGAAATAACATTTATTTTTTCATCAGACAATCTATTAACAAGCTTAAAAAAGAAGTTTTTTGATAAAGATCATTTGACAGATATAATTGCATTCAGATTAAATAATTATAATGAGAAATTTATTGAGGGTGAAGTATACATAAGCCTGCAGAGAGTAAAAGAAAATTCTAGTCAATTTAACCAACCATATCAGAAAGAAATATCAAGATTAGTGATACACGGTTGCTTGCATCTTATGGGATATGATGACAAAACTTCAAGCGGGAAAAAAAATATGACCATGCTGGAGAACAAATATTTGAGTAAGACTAAATGGGATGGAATAATTACGGGATAAATGAATAAAGAAAAAGTAGCTGAACGCTTTATAAAACTACTAGAAATAGTTGAAAAACTGAGGGGCCCAGATGGATGTTCATGGGACAAGGAGCAGACTCATGAATCTTTATTGCCCTATCTTTTAGAAGAAACCTATGAAGTAATAGAAAGTATAGAAGAGAGAGATTGGAGCACGTTGAGCGAAGAGCTTGGAGATATAATGCTTCATGTGGCACTTCAATCACAAATTGCCAGTGAAAGTAAGAGTTTTGATATAGTCGATCCTCTAAATATTATAACAAAAAAACTAATAAAAAGGCACCCACATGTTTTTGGCGCTAAAACTAATGTCGATTCAATTGAGGCAAAGCAAAACTGGGAGTCGATGAAGCATAAAGAGAAAAAAAGAAATTCAAGACTTGATGGTGTACCTCCTACTTTACCAGCGTTAAATAGGGCTTATAGATTACAGGAAAAAGCGTCACATGCTCGTTTTGATTGGAAGAGTGTTGATGGAGTTTGGTCCAAACTAGATGAGGAATTAAGCGAGTTAAAAATGGCAATAGCTTCGAAAAATCAAAAAAATATAAATGAAGAAGTCGGTGATGTTTTGTTTACGATAGTTAATCTAGCTAGACATTTAAACATTCATTCTGAAGATGCACTAAGAATGGCTAATAAAAAATTTACTGAAAGATTTAAAAAAGTTGAAAGAGCCCTAAGATCAAAAGGGCATGACTTTGAAACAGTTGGACAAGAAGAGTTGGACCTGGTTTGGGAGAAAGCAAAAAAACCTAACAACTTTTAAGTTATGGACTGCAATACTATTTAGCAATAATCTTTTACTGTACTATTATGGAGTAACCATAATATTTTCAGTGATCAAATTGTCTCACCCTGAATTGTCGCCAAAATCTTTCTTTCAGATCCATTGAAACGATGTTCGCAAAGGTATATCCCTTGCCATTGTCCAAGCATTAGAGAACCATCTTTAATTGGTACAATAATATGTGTATTTAGTAGGGCTGTTTTTATATGTGCTGGCATATCATCGGGGCCTTCATATGTATGTTTGAAAAATGACTGATTTTCTGGGACTAGAACATCAAAAAACTTTTCAAAATCATGTCTTACTGATGGGTCAGTGTTCTCGTTTATGGATAATGATGCAGAGGTATGTTTAATGAATAGATGGCATATGCCTAAGCTAAATTTTTTAAGAACTAGAAGCTTAGATATGATCTCGTCCGTAATGAGATAGAAGCCTTTCTCTTTTGCTGGGATGATAATTTCTTCTTGCAACCACATGTTAGGTCTTTCTTTCTTTTTTTCGAGCAGCTGGAAAAAGTATATTGTTTAAAATTAACCTGTAACCAGCTGAGTTTCTGTGTAATGAAAGATCTGTGGGAGGATCGCCAACAAAATGCTGATAATCTTCTGGGTCATGTCCACCATAAAAGGTAAAAGTACCTTTGCCATAGTTACCGTGTAAGTATTTTACTTGATCTGTTGACGGGTCTTCTCCCAAGATGACTATATGATTTTTTATAAACTTTTTATTGAACCCAGTTGTTTGTCCCATAAATCCTTTTACGATAGTAACATGATTTTGAGTAAGCATAGTAGGTACAGGGTCATATTTTGCAGAAAATTCGAACAGTGAAAAGTAATCTGCTTCTGCTCCTCTAGTTTTAGGATTGTTGCTTGGCGGCATGTCTATATCTGAGAATTCGTAAATTAAAGGATCCGTTAGCACCCTGAAATTTGTAAAGGCAAAGGTCTGTGTAAAATCTAAATTTGAATTTATGTCAGGATCAAAAGGTGTTCCATCAAATACATGATGGGCTCCATCGTTATCTCCCATAGATAAAGCTATATCGTATGAATCAGTAGCAGAACACATTGCAAATAGAAAACCTCCATTACCAACATAATTTTTTATAATTCTTGCAATTCCTTTTTTTTGTTCATGAACAGATTGGTATCCCAACTTTCTTGCGGTGTCCTCAAATTGAATCTTCTGATTTTTGTACCATTGTGCTTGATGATGACTCCTGTAAAACTTGCCATATTGCCCAGTAAAATCTTCATGGTGTAAATGAAGCCAATCATATTTTTCTAATTCTCCCAAGGTCACAGCGTCATCCCATAATGTTTCATAATCAACTTCTGCGTACGTTAATGCTAAAGTTACTGCATCATCCCAGGGTTGCTTATTTGGGGGTGTATATATAGCGATGTTAGGTTTCTTCTCCAAAAGAACTATATCCATATTTTGCTGATCAATTGTTGAATAAACTTTTAAAAGATCAGCGCCTGATAAAAATTGAAATGATACCCCTCGTAAGCGACATTCTGAGGCAATAATCTGATCTGCGTCAAACAAAAAAGATCCGCCTCTGTAATTCAGCAACCATTCGATATTCATATTTTTTGTAAGACCAAAAAATGCAATACCATAGGCTTTCAAATGATTGTTTTGTTCTTGATCCATTGGTATAATAATTTTCTGTGAAAGAGATAACGATAACAGCAATACTATAGGGTAATATCTTTTCATGAATTTGTTATGTTTTGTAATTCCCGGATATGATAGCGCACTGGTTCAGCATAAATAGATGATGGGTATTCATCTAATATGCGCATATAAAAATTTTTGGCCTTCTCAGGATTTAAGAGACTCTTCTCAAATATTTCGGCCATAAATATTATTCCGATGTCAGCAAAGCGGGTATCCTCAAGCAGTGAGGCAACTTTCAAAGCATTGTCAAAATCTTTCAAACGGTAATATAAAATAGCCAACCTAAGATCAATTAGGGGTCCTATCTTTTGATTCAGCAATGTATTTTTAATGTAGATCAGCTCTTCTATTGCATCTCCGATTTTTTTTTGTTTTAACAAATATTCAGATTTTTGGAAGTGAACAAAAGCATTTTCACTGTCCTCCTCTTCGTCAAAATATTCAATAATCATATTGTTTAGTTCGATTAGGTCATTGAATTCTGGATCAATAGGAGTTAAGTCAAATTTGAAAGAATCAATTAGCGCTAAAGTGTGGCTAGCTTTTTCTGTAAGAAAGGAAAAATAAATATTTTTTAGTCTTAATTCTTTGGAAGGGGATTTTCTTAATTGCCTTGCTATGAAACTTTTGGCTTCCTCTTTTTGCCCTCTTGCAATTAGAACATCAATAATTCTAAGAATTACTTTTGTCTTTAGTAATTTGTTTGGATTACTTTGCAACGATCGATTGTAGAGTATGTATGCCTGATCAAAATTTTGTAATATTCTATATTGGATTTCTCCTAATTTAAAATGAGCCTCGGCTTTTAAGAGTGATTTATCCAACGAAATAAGCATAGAGTCATAAAGCGTAATACTCCTAGAGAGATGACTTTTAGATATATCTGAGTGCACTTGAAATGGGTCTTCAAAAAAAATATTTTTACCGAAAAAATATGGGATGATATTTATTTCATTTGAGGGCATAATTTGATCCTCAAATGCTTGTGCCAATCCAAGTAGTGCCTTGCCTTTTAAAAATGAACTTATTTCAAACGTCATGATGTAGTTATAAGTGTCTATCGCTATTTTGTATTGACCCTCTTCTCTAAAATTGTCAGCGGTTAAAAGCCATTCATTAGGATCAAATACTATATAATTATTTAGTTCTTTCTTTTTGATGTAAGATTCTTTGTATTTTTGCTGCTTAAAATAGAATTGGCTCAAAACATCTAGTGTTTTAGCAGGATAGTTTCCTGAGGCGTCCAGTAGCTTCTGTTCTATGATTGGTAATGCATCCTCGTCATCGCTCATTACCAATACTCTTCGTTCTATCAACCCAATTTGCCTAGAATTATGAACTAGATTTAAAACAAACTGATCCATTGCTAAATCATATGCTTTAATCGCTTGATAATACACCCCGCTCTCATATGTGAGGAAAGATGCCCCAAATCGTTTTCTTCCAATCTTGAGTAGTAAATTAATATCCGCATTAAGTCCATATTTACTATAGACGGAAAACATGCTTCTATAATATGTTCGGTTGTTTATAAATTTTTCCATGCCTATCTTCCAGGTTTTGCTTGCTTTGTCATGTTGCCCATCGAGATAATAGAATTCACCTAAGTCCGCATAATCTTTATGGTCGTCGATCTTACTCTCCATCCTGCCCTTATAAAATTTTATTCCATCTTCATACTTACGATAGCTCATGAATAGATTTTTTAGGTTTCTGATTGATGCTTTATGGTTTGGATTTTTGCTTAGTATTTCTTTATATAGAGCTATCGATCCATCGATATTTCCTTGCTTTTCTAAAAATTTAGCAGTTTTGACAGAGCTATTAGCAGGTGCATAATCTAGAGCGCCCCTAACGCTTCCCAACATGATAATGACAAGAAAAATTTTAATTTTCATTTCTAATAGTGTCCGATTCCATTATGATTAATGAATTGAAGTAATGCTTGATCATAGCCTGGTACTCCTTTGAATACCCTAATCTTAAAGCTTTATTCAGAGCTTGCAATGCCAAGCTCTCACGTTGGCCTAAATCTTTTGGTAAACCCGCAGGGCCTTTGAAAAGGGTAGTTTTTTTCGCAGCATATGACTTTCGTTTATCTTTTTCACCACGTTGGGTCATAGAGGTTTGACTGTCGAGCATTCTCGATAAAATACGTTGTTGTCTATCTTGGGTTTTTCGATCATATTTCTTTCTTTGAAGGTCTTTTATCACTTCCTCCATGTCTGCAGCCATTCCCTTTAGATCTCCCATACCCTTTTGGCTGGAGTATCGTGTTTCTTTGATTAACTGTTCGAGTGACTTTCTGACACTGTTTTGGTTATCAAGCATTTGCTGCAATAACTGTTGTTGTGCAGCTGCTGCCATTTGTCCAAGCGCTAGTTGCATTCCCTGCTGGTTAATACCTTGCTGTTTTCCAGCCATTTGTTGCATCATCTGTAAAAATTGTTCAAACCCACTGGCAGAGCCAGAGCTTTGCATCTTCGTCATACTATTGAACAAACCTAACGAAGCCTCGTTTAGTCCTTCCATAGCGATAGATTGAGAACTACGCGCTTCGGACAAATTACGACTAGTTAACGTTGATTTTGCTTTTTCCATCGCAGCATTAGCCTTGCCTATGCCCCTTCCGATGTCTGGGGTAATAGCAAATGTTTCACTAGAAAGTTGAAGCATTTTCTGGGTAACTCTATTCAACTGGTCTTGGATCAGCTGTTGCTTTCTCGCATAATCTCTTAATCTTGGCGAATTTCTTGATAGCTGATTTACTGAGTTTATCAGTTCTTCTTCCTGTGAAGAAAGATATAATACGTCTTGCAGCATATTTTGGAATTTTTTAACCATTTCTTGAACTTCTTTTTTAATGAAATCTTTTTGAATTGCAGAAATTTCATCCATCATTTTTTCAATACTTTTTAATGAGCCATTGCTTGAAAAACTTGCTTCAGATAGATCAGCATTCATTAGGCTTTTTCGAGTTTCCTCAAGATCAGATTGTGCTGCAATCGCAGGGTCTGAATCTATTAGATTTTTTAAGCTATTTGCTGTCTCCTCACTAAATTGTTCTATTGTTTTTGCTGCGTCTTCTGTCTGTGATAAAATGTTATTAAGCTCTTCAATATTTCGCAACTCTTCCTGAGCAATACTAGACAAGTTATCTTTTTCTTCTGAGCTAGCACTATTGATCTGTTTGTCAATTGCTTTTTGTTGTTCAAACAGTTGTTGCATACGTTTAGAAATTTCATCAAGCTTTTGCTCTGCCTGAAGCCTTTTAAAAATTTCCAAATATCTATCGAGCCCGCTCTCAATTTCATCCATGTTTTGGGAAAGGTCTTTCAGTATATCTTTAATGGAATTTAAATCCATATTTTCAAGTGATTGCTCTAAGCTTTGAAGACTTTTCAACATATCATCTGGAAGTATTTCATTAATGAGTTCAGATAGCTCTTTGAACTTTTCAATTAAATCAGGAGAAAAAAGTTTATGTTTCTCTGCTTGTTCCGCAATAGTTTCCATTTTATTTGCTGTTTCTTCTAAGTTTTCAATCTTATCTAGTGTTTCTTCTAAAAGGCTTTTAATCGATTGTTCCTCGTTCCAGTCTATCTCATTTTTTTTAAGCATTTTTAATTCTAAATCCTTAAAACGGTCTTTAATATTATCAATGTTTTTGAGGTCATCTATCATGTTGTCTGCTAGGTTGTTCTGATAATTTTCAATATTTTCATAAAGATCGGTAAGTGATGGGACTTGGATAATATAGCTATTACTTGTTGTTTTTTTGGGGCCTGAAATGATGTCATTATCAGTTAGTTCCAGATGAAAGTGTACTTCGTCATCCGGCATCAATTGCATACCGGTCAAATCCCACTCAAAATCTATTGTTTGGTTTAAGGAATCTTTCATAAGGCTGTTAATGATGAACATAGAAACATAAGGATCAGTTAGTAGATAGGTTGGGCGGCGAACTTCATAGGCCAATTGCAAATCAGTGAAACCATAATCATCACTTACTTCAAGTTTTATTTGAACGGTTTGATCATCGCCGAGTTCTGTAATCGGAGATGGTTTTATAATGGAAATAGATGGTTTAGAATCAGGGAGGATACTAATTGTATAAGGGATTGGATCTTTGTTTGTAATTCCCCTTTTATCTACTAGGTTAACGGTAAATTTCCCTTCATCGATTAATGAGAACTGTCCTTCAGCTTTGTTATAATCAATTGATAGATCTATAATTGTATCGTTGATGTTAATGTAAGATTCTTCTAGAGTCCTGTTCGATGTAATCTCAACACTTGCAACACTTCCTTTTAATCCTTCAATAAGTGCAATATTACCCTCCTGAGTAGTTGTTTTTAATTTACTATATGGTGGAGGTTGTGTTGTAATCAGGAATCTTTCAAATTTTGGCCTGTCAGTCACAAAGATAGTATCCGGACGACTTGAGACTGTTCCCCAAGCTTCCCAAAAGTGCTCTGAATCAACTGTAGCATAGTATACGTAATCTTGAAATAATTCAGGCAATTTAAAGTGGAAAATTCCGTCATCAACAGGTGTTGCTAAAAACTCTAGTTCCAATGAATCTCTTTTCTGGGTTGAGACTTGAGACGGAGTTAATTTGAGCTTGAGCGTATCAGGATAAGTTGGGTATGATTGAATGTATATTTCTGCATCCTCACCGCCAATGATGTGAATATCTCCAGAAATGGATAAAAGCTTAAATGGCTTTGGAGCAGAGAATGTCTCTTGGATTTTTGTTAGTCTGTAAAATGCGTCTGAGGTAGAATTATAGTTTAGTAAAAAGAGCAAGCTCGCTAAAGACCATACTGCAAGTAAAATAATTTTGATTTTGATTCTTTTTTCATTGTTTTGCAGTGTTGCTATATCTGAAGAGTCTAATGTTTTGTGAACGCGTTGAATGTATGTTCTTGATAGTTGCTTAGATTCACTATTTTGCCTTGTAGACTCTAACTGCAAAGCATTTAATATTATGTCGCTCTTGTTAGGGGAAACAGCTCGGCCTAACCGATTCGCTAGATTTTCTAATGTATATTTATAGATGTTGTTTTTCTTTGCTTTTTTAAAAACAATAAACCAAAAAAACCCGAACCCGATGGTACCGATTACAACAATTGAAAGGGCGGTTGTTTTAAAATAAGGAGAAAAGTAAAAAACCGTTTCAAGCTGTATTATTGAAAAAATAAATACACTACTTACTATTAGGAAAAAAAGTAAATAGTAATACAGAGCATCCCTAAGAAGAAGAAGTCTGACTTTTTCTAAATAACTTCTAATCATATTATTGCGTAAGCGAATAAACCACAATGTTTACACCCATTTTTAGAGCGGATTCACGCACCGGCCATGGGTTCTTATGAACGCTAGGATCTTCCCATCCATCACCAAGGTCCGATTCATAAGTGTACAAAACAATCATTCTGTCATTTTCAAATAGCCCCAGCGCTTCTGGAGGTTTGCCATCATGCTTATGAATTTTGGGTAAGCCGTTTGGGAATGTAAAATAACTGCTAAAAATTGGATGTTTCTTTGGTAATCGAACGAATTCTTTGTTAGGGAACACGCGTTTCATTTCTCTCCTAAATGAAGCATCCATGCCGTAATTATCATCTGCATGCAAAAATCCATTGTTCGTTAAAATTGTGCGAAGAGAAATTATTTCCTTTTCAGTGAATTTTATGTTACCGTGACCATTCATATAAAGAAATGGGAACTCATTTACATTTTCGTCAGTAAGCTTTATTCTAAACTCATCTGGGTATGTGGATATTGCTGTATTTGATTCAATGTAGTTTAATAAGTTTGGAAGGCTGCTTGGATTACTATACCAGTCACCTCCACCACTATAGTGTATCCTAGCGATTGAAAATGTCTGTGCATTTACAATGCTAAATAACAAAATTATTCTATAAATTATTTTTATCATTTTATAACAAAGTCTTGGACATCAACTTACTTACAATAATTTACTCAAAAAAGTTAGCCAGATTTAATACTCTCTTTCTGGAAAAATATCATGACGATCAAAATTTTTTAATTATGGAATTTGTCAAAAAATTAAACCGCGCATTTTTACCGCTGCTTCTTCTTATCAGTATACCCTTAGCAGCTCAAGATAAAGAGCCCAAGACGTTTTTGTTTGGATTAATTAAGTTAGATAGAGAATCAGAATTTGAGGATGGTTATTGGATCAATAAATGGTTTTATACAAGAGAATTTGCTGCACCAGTTAATATAATTCCTATTGAGTTTAGATATGGTATAGGGGTCAATGGCAAAACGACTGGAAGCGCCTCCAATCTCGATAATGAATCTTTTAAAGATGATCCAAAAAAAATATCCTATGATTCTGATGTTACACCAATTAGTCAAGGAATAAGAAATATTTGGGGCCCGTCTATTGAAATAGATGTTGGGTTAATCAATATCCCACAATATATAGTCGGCACAAGCTGGTTAAACGTCATGTCGGGCATTTCATACCGAAATAGCACACTTTACGTCCCTGCAAAAGTACCGTATGAAGATTGGTCAACAATAAATAGTAGCTGGGGAGACACAGCTTACTTTTCACCTAAGCTGAATGAATATCTCTTGACAACTCATTTACAATATCAACCATTCAATAACTGGTACCTAAATTTTCGTTATTCCTATGGTCTTTCTTGGGCACGTTTTTATTCATTAGAAGCGGATACTTGGGAATCAAGTCCTTCTGGCAGGGGGACCTCTGCCGCGGGGGCGGCAGGGATTAGATTTATAATTGATCCAGGCAAAAGTAACAGGTTTACCGTCGGGCTAGATTTTCGCTATTCCTACACGAAAATCCATACGATTAAAGATCCCTTAGAATTAACTCCTATCAATCGTTTTGATTTGTCAAACTATGGACTATACTTTACTTTGTCAGCATTTTACGGAGGAAATAAAACAAGTGGCGACAGGGCAAAAAGACATTATTACAGAAGAGATTACATAGAGGCTTTAAAAACTTTTAGAACTTTTATTGCTGAATATCCATCGCATTCTAATCTTCACCGTGCCAAAAAATATATTCAAGACTGCGAATTCAAAATCCCCTATATGTTGATGGAACAAGGTTTAGTATTAGAACGCAAAGGGAAAACCCAAAAAGCACTGAATAAATACCAATATGCACTGACAAAGGTGAGGAATGATACCATTATTGATGAAATGCTTTCGGGGCGCATCAATCAAATTGCACTTCTTTGGATGATAGAGGCAGAAAAATTATTGGATGAGGGAAAGTATGTGCGAGCTTATAACTTGGTAAAACTTGTTTCAGAGTTTTCAAATGAAGGGAAAAAAGAAATTCAAAGATTTAAATCTTGGGTTATTCTTAGCGAGGGCAAACAACATCAAGAGCTCGGTTTTATAGGCAGAGCCATGCAGAAATACACAGAGGCTCTAGAAATGAATGCCGATTTAATCTATGAAGTTAAATCCCTGCAATATAAAGCAGGAATTCAGATGGCTAAACTGGCGACAAAGGCTGATGAATTTGAAGAAATACAACTAGCAATATACGCTCTCGAATATGCTAGAGATCTTGCAGGCGGTATTGGAGAAAGAAATGAGAAGCTTTTATTCGACCTAAACAAAAAGCTTGAGTCTAATGATAATTATAAGATCAGAAAAATTATTGATTATAAAATGAATTTAGGCAGATTAGATGTACTATCCACCCGATCTAAAAATTTAGCTATTGGACAAACTCTTCCTGAAGTTGAATCACTTTTGGGACCTCCCCATGAGAAACTTCTTGGTAAAAGGGGGCAAAATGAAGAAGAACAATTATGGATCTACTTTACTAAGGCAGGCTCTCTTTATTTAACATTTGATAAATATCAACTATTCAAAATAGAGAAATTATAATTTTTGATATTCTAACCTGTTTAATAAAATAAATACCAAGTATTTTTACAACTGTGAAATTAATTATTCAAATAAGTTTCATAATATTTTGTTCTAGCATTCTTTTTGCACAATCAGAGGAACGTGATTACGAGGAAGAATTAAAATATCAGAACAGGGCCATCAATTCACTAAAAGCCGAGATAGAACAACTTAGATCCAAAATAAAGAGCACTGAGTCCCGTGAGAGGTCAGCCTCTAACCGGATACTCTCACTCGACGAAGAGATTTCACTAACTGCTAAGCTTATAAGATCCCTTAAAAATGAAGAAGAAAAAACAAGGGGTAAAATCATCCAACTGAAAACAGAAATACTGAACAATGAAAACGAACTTGATACTCTACGATCCCGATATAAAAAGAGGGTGCTTAATTCATACTTAAAAGGACAAATGACTGATTTAGAAAAAGTTTTCTCGTCAACAACTTGGAGGCAGGCAATGTATCGAGCTCAGTATCTAAAAATAATATCAGATATTGAGAAAAAAATGACAAAGGAAATTGAAAAACTGCTTATTCAAATTAGTCGACAAAAATTAGAACTTGAAGCAGTACTTCGGCAAAATCTGCAACTCGCTCGTGATAAAGAGCAGCAGATAAACTCTTTTAGAAATATGCGAATCGATAGAGAAAAAGAGTTAAACAGAATTCGGAATGATAAAAAAGCGTTGTCTAGCTACATAATTGAAAAAGAGGCAGGAGTAGAGCAACTTGAGAACATCATTAAGAAAGTATTAGAAGATAAAGCAAGATTTGAGAGAGAGCTAAGAATTAGAAATCAGCAAGAGGCTTTAAGAACAAAGAGCTTTAAAGCTTTGAAAGGCCAGCTTCCTTGGCCCGCAGAGGGCCGAATCGTAGCAAAATTTGGAAGACAATGGAATTCTAAGTTAAAGACAACAACAGAAAATCCTGGAATTGACATTAAAGGAAAACCAGGCTCAGCTATTAGGAGCGTATTAGGCGGTATTGTTACTACTATAACCTATATAAGAGGATATGGTACTACATTAATAATTGACCATGGTGGTGGATTTTACACTGTATACAGCCACGTTACCAACATACAAACTAGTGTAGATAGCCAAGTAAGAAATGGTGATGTTATTGCTTATATGGGTGATTCAGGGTCTATTAATGGATCAAAACTGCATTTCGAAATTTGGGGTAAAGGACAAAAACTTGATCCAGAAAAATGGCTGATAAAGAAATAGTACCACATTCCTTCACTTTCTGCCAAGATTCAATTTGGAGGAAGATCCTAGCAATCAAAAACTCTAAGAAAGTCGGCAGCGCTTATATCTTTTCAGGCCCAAAGGGTTCAGGGAAAGAGGGTATCGCAATTAAATTCGCTCAGTTGCTTAACTGCGAGGCAAATACAAAGGACCTCTGCAAAGCTTGTCCATCATGCATTCGTTGTGACAAACTTGAGCATGAGAATATTAAGTTCATTTTTCCGCTCCCAACTTCATCTAAAAATACTAGAGATAATCTATCATTAATCAGCACAAAAGATGCTGAGTATGTAAAAAGCGCTTTTCTCCAAAAGTCTAAAAATCTTTTTCATAAGATTAAAGTTCCAAAAGCTAATAAGATACTATTACAGTCTGTTCGCCAACTGAAGAAATTCTTATATCTGACAACTTATTCTAATGGTAGAAAAGTAGTTATTGTTTTCGACTCTCATCTAATGTCAACTGGCCAAGCTGAAACTGCAAATGCTTTTTTAAAATTACTTGAGGAACCGCCTGCCAAAACTACATTTGTTTTAGTTACAGATTACCCAGATCATTTGCTGGCAACGATAGTATCTCGTTGTCAAAAAATCAATTTTCCTAAACTTAGTGATTCCTATATTAGATCGTGGCTCATTGAAGAAAGGGTTGATTCGAAAAGTCTTAACCTATTCATGGCAATAAGCAGAGGCAATATGCAAAGTGCAAAATTTTTTGTAGAGCATAACGAAAGGGATATCATTAAACTAATATCAGATTTAGTTAGTAAGACTACAAAAATGAATCCAGTAAATTGGCGATCATTTATAGATGAATATTCAAGGATTGCTAAACAGGACAAAACTAAGTTTGTTAATCATTTTATGATGTTAAAAGTTTGGTTATTAAGTGCGAATCTCCTTAAAAAAAGAATTGATCACCCACTCCACAATACGTCGTTAAAAACCAATATGGAAAAATTTATATCAGAGTATCCAAGTTCAGACATATCTAAATTTATAGGTGAATTAGAACAAGCTGAACATTCTATAGGATTAAACCTAAACATGCCTTTAGTTTTAGTGAATATGTTAATCAATATTCAGGAAATATTAAAAAATTGAAAAAAAATTTCTACATTACGACACCAATCTATTACGTTAATGATAAGCCACACATAGGGCACGCGTATACAACCATACTGGCCGATGTTTTAGCTCGTTATTCACGAAACAAAGGGGACAGCACTTTTTTCTTAACTGGCCTAGACGAGCATGGCCAAAAAGTACAGCAGGCAGCAATCTCCCGGAATGTTACACCGCAAGAGCAATGTGATCACATGGCACCAAGATTCTTAGAGCTCTGGGAAAAGTTACATATTTCATATAACGGTTTCATTCGAACTACAGAGAATCGTCACAAACAGGTAGTGCAAAAAATTTTAAAAATTGTTATGGATAAAGGTGATATTTACGAGTCAGAGTATGTTGGGCTATATTCAGTTTCTGAAGANCGGTTCATTACTGAAAAAGAGGCAGATAGCGGGGAATTTCGAGATATAAAAAAACTGAAAGAAAAAAATTATTTTTTTAAAATGAGTAAATATCGGCAGCAATTGATTGATCATATAATTTCAAATCCCAATTTTATTAAGCCAGATCATAGGAAAAATGAAATACTAGGCTTTCTTAAAAAGCCGTTAAATGATCTATGTATATCTAGACCAAAATCGAGACTCAACTGGGGCATTGATCTTCCATTTGATGACAAATATGTAACATATGTTTGGTTTGATGCCCTAATTAATTATTTAACAGCAGTGGGATATGACGATGACACAAATGATTTTGAAAAGTGGTGGCCTGCAACGTATCACCTAATTGGGAAAGACATTCTCACCACCCATGCTGTGTATTGGCCAACAATGTTAATGTCCGCGGAGATTGAATTGCCAAGGTCCATCTTTGCGCACGGTTGGTGGCTAATGGGAGAGTCAAAAATGAGTAAGTCACTTGGAAATGTTATTGACCCCATTGATCTTGTTGATGACTATGGGGTAGATCCTGTACGCTATTATTTAATGAGGGAGATGGTCCTTGGTCATGATTCTAATTTTACTTTAGAATCTTTTATACAACGCTACAATAGTGATTTAGCTAATGATTTTGGAAATCTTTTTAGTAGAGTAACAACTCTAATAAAAAGAAATTATGATGGTATAATTCCTGCTCCGCAATCTTTATCTGACCTAGACTTAGAGATCGAGAATAAGGGGAAAGAGCTATCTAAAAAGACTATAGCAATGATAGATGATATGAGATTGAATGACGCTATTGAGAATATTATGGTCTTTATAAGAACAGTAAACAAATACATGGAGGACTCTGCTCCATGGAAGCTTGTCAAAAAAGATAAAACTGCTGCAGGTAATGTTCTTTATGTAGCCAGTGAATCACTGAGGTTGTCCGCCGTGTTACTTTCTCCAATAATGCCTAATCGAACAAAGACACTTTTAGAATCACTTAACGTTTTGAACTCCGCTCTGTCTTGGGGAGACCTCGAACCTGGTAAGCGTTTGAAAGACCATGAGCCCCTTTTTCCAAGAATAAAATAATATTACTATAAAATATTCGATCTGAGCTCTATCCAATCTGCAACACTATTATAGCATTAGAGGGCTACGAAAGAATAATAAATGCATAAACAGATAACAATTCTTTCAGGACAGGTTAAATGAAAAAACTCATTTATTTTGTATTCCTATCGTTCAAGGTAAAGCACCAACCCTAAAATTGAATCGAATTTCCTGTCCGAAATCTGGATCAAACTTATGTAATATATTGTCTTTAATATCAGTAAACATAATTGCACCGTCAACACCAATTTTTTCAGGAGAGCTTCTATTCCACCAATGCTTTGAGATCCCGTCTTCTTTCGAGTCAATAAATGAGAATTGATAATCACCATCTTCTAGAAATATGGAGTATTCGTACTTTGTGGAGTCTGAAAATTTTTCACCTGAATACATTACATAACCTTTGTCATCGGTTATGGTAAAAGAGTTTTCTCTAGATCTGCCTAAGTTATTTGTTTGCAGTTTCATTTTAAACTTTTTGGGAAAAATCTTGGGGATGCGGATTGAGACAACCATTTTATTATTTGAAGGATCTTGATCAACGTTGTTATTAGGATTTTTAATTTGAACAAAAAAGTCACGGTTTATTCTTAAACCGCTCCAGTCAGGCTTTGGCAAATCAATAATTTTCTCTTTGAGAAATTTTAACTCTCCTACCCAATTATAAACAGATTTCACACCATCAACTAGTCCGTATTCTATTTTCAATGATTTAATTTCAAACTTTCCATTATTTTTGATAATAATTTTTATTCGACTTAAATCTGGATTTAATCGTTTGTAAATTTGCTTTGAAGATGGCGTGATAATTTCTAGTAACTCAACTTCTGTTTCATAGTTAGGCCCTCCATATGAAAATAATTGGTGTGTCATAAAGAAGAAGCCATTCTTTTCTCCGTTATCAGAATATGGCTCTATGCCATAATCGATCAAGATTGATTCCCCAGGATATACAAATGGTGTAAGCTCGAATTGATATTCATCAACCTTAGTTCCAGGGCACCATCCAGCCCTATCAAAAGGCCATGTGCCGCCTTGAGGATAAAGTGGGTTGTTACCGCAGTCTTTCCATACATCCCATCGGAACAGCTCCCAATTATTTAAAAAATAAGTGTGAGTTTTACTATCCCACTCACAACAATTTCTTGGCCCCTCATGACCATGGCCGGATATGATGGTTTTTATTTTAAAGCCTTCAGCGGTACTCAAAAGGTTGACAGCCTTTTGCTTTAATTTCAGATCATCAGAGACCTCGAAATATTTGTACTCTCCAAATGGATAAATATTTTCAACCTTTAAAATATTTCTCGCAGGAATACCTTTTATAAAGAAAAATTTGAGGTCTAATAATTCCTGATTGTTTCCAACAGTAACTTTCTTTGTTCCTTTCAATATTGGAGCATAATCGGTTATGTCATAAGACCATACCCAACCGCCCTCCCCACCAAGATCTAATTGTTTTCCATAAGGAGTTACAAAGCTTCCAATACTAAATATTTCGGAAGTAGAATCGTTTGTTGATGATATGTGAGTATTCCATATATAATCCCACTCACCGCACGGGTATGAATCGGCATTAGTCCTAGTATCACATTTAAGGGTATGTACCATAATAACTTTTTTCCAAGAGTTTTCAGATTTTGGGAAGTTTACGTCAACACTATATTGCGCATTCCAACCAACCGGACTAGGCGTGTTCCAATTAATCGGATGTATAATGAGTGTGTCTTGATTTTCCTGTGAAAAGCAATAATTGAAATAATGTATTATTACTACAGCAAACAAACTATTTAATTTTGTGATCATAATAACAAAAATTATGTTATACTTTTATTCTTCATATTACAATAAGAACTAAAGAAATGCTAATCGATACCCATTGCCATTTATATTACGATAATCTATTTGAAAACTTAGATCAAGTTCTGGGGCGGGCCAGAGATCAAGGAGTTACAAAATTTATTTGTGTTGGCACAAATCTTTCGGACTCAAAAAAATCTTTGACACTTAGCAATAAGTATGAGGGTGTTTTCGCTTCAGTAGGGATTCATCCACATGATTCAAAAGATGCACCAGGCAATTTTGTTGAAGAAATTTATGATCTTGTGAAACATAAAAACATTGTGGCACTTGGAGAGATGGGATTGGATTATTTTAGAAACTTCTCTGAGCCAAGAATTCAGAAACGTATATTCAGGGCACAATTGGACATTGCAGAAACCTTAAATAAACCTGTTATTTTGCACAACAGAGATGCAGATAATGATCTACTCAAAATTTTAAGTGAGTACCCTGATGTAAAAGGTATCGCTCATTGTTTTTCAAGTACTCTTGAGGTAGCAGAAAAATTAGTAAGCTTAGGTTACTTTATATCTTTCTCAGGAAATATAACATATAAAAATAGCCACCTACCTCAAGTTGCTAGAAAAGTTCCTTTACATCGCTTGCTAATTGAAACCGATTGTCCATTTCTAAGCCCTCACCCTCATAGGGGCAAGACAAATGAACCCAGCCGTGTTCGATTGGTTGCAGAAAAGTTAGCGGAAATTCATTCTATGCCATTGAATAGAATGGCAGAGGTAACTTCAAAAAATGCAGAAAAAATTTTTGGAGTGTAATTAACATGGCTTTGAAAAGCAGAGATCACCATTTCAGAAAAAAATGGGGACAGAATTTTCTTATTGACAAAAATCTTTTGGAGAAAATAGCAAGAACAATTAGCCCTCAATATTCTGATTGTTTTTTAGAGATTGGCCCAGGAGATGGTTCTCTAACTGAACTTATATATCCTTACACATCTAATATGATTGCAATTGAGATTGATCCTTTATTAGTAAATAATTTAAAAAGTAAACCAATTTTGAACGGATTGCATGTTGTGCATGGAGACATACTTAGTATCAATATAAAGGATTTGAATATAAGTAGTCCGGTCCGAATAATTGGTAATATCCCATATAATATTACCTCACCGATTATTTTTTGGCTGATTGAGCAATTAGAGTATTGGAATGATGCCTACATCATGACCCAAAAAGAGGTTGCTGATCGACTTATAGCAAAGATCAATTCTAAGGAGTATGGCAGACTAACCGTTGTCGTCGGTGCATATCTAGACATCGAATATTGCTTTACTATAAAACCGGATGTATTTTTTCCAAAACCCAAAGTAGATTCAGCTATCTTGAGACTTACAAAGAAAGATTCACCGCTGATTTCCGATGACAAGTATGTAAAATTTAACAAATTAGTTAGCGTAGCATTTGGGCAGAGAAGAAAAATGCTCAGAAATACCTTAAAGGGCTGGGATATCTCTGCGGGCCTTAAAAAGAAAATTGACTTTTCCCGCCGTCCTGAGACATTGACAATTGAAGAATTTGCATCATTAGTTTAGTGCTTGGAACTACGTTGCTATAGAGGTAATATTTCCGACTTTTCTAAAGTATAAACATATTAAATAATACCACAAGCAACACTTTGGAGGTGATTTAGGTGGTTGAAGTCCAGGTAAAAGAAAAAGAATCGTTTGAAAGAGCTTTACGACGTTTCAAAAAAATGTGGGAGAGGGCCGGAGTTTTGAGGGAAATAAGGAGTAGAGCTTTTTATGAGAAGCCTAGTGACACCAAGCGAGAAGCAAAGAAAAAAACTGTAAGGCGTATCAAGCGACTTGCCAGGATTGAGGCATTGCGAAACAACCCGCGTGCGAACAGGCGTAGACGGAAAAAACGTCATAGTAGATAAACGTCACTAGCAAGGAGGACATTTAAGTACTATCAGTTCTCATTGCCACGAAGTTTCGAAGATCATACCTTCTTAAAGTCAAAAATTAGATTCTTGTTATGTTAATTCGCAGTATTTCAGGGTTGAGAGGTCTTACTCAATCACATTTAACACCTGAGGTATCCATTGCTTATGCACGATCTTTAGATGAGTATCTTCCAAATGGTGTGATCATGTCTGGTCGTGATAGTAGACCATCTGGAGAGTTGTTAATTGATACTATCAATGAAGAATTGTCAAGATTAGGTAGAACGGTTATTGATTGTGGTATTGTCCCCACACCAACAGTACAGTTCATGGTGCACAGCACAGAAGCAGTAGGTGGGTATATTGTCACTGCTAGCCATAATCCTGGAGAGTGGAATGGGATAAAATTTTTAAGATCGGATAGTACATTTTTCCACGCAGAGGATTGTGAAGAGCTTTTCAGAATTGCCGATTTAAATGAATACAAAAACAGCAGTGATAATTCTGGGATTGTTTGGCAGGAAAAAAATGCATTGCAAAAGCATATAATTTCTTGCGCGAGTTTGACTTGTATAGATTTAAATAGGATCCAAAGAAAAAAATATAAGGTCGTAGTGGACGCTGTTAATGGAGCAGGTTCCATTGCATTGCCAGCTCTTTTAGAATCGCTAGGTTGTGAGGTCATTGAATTAAATTGTGAGCCAAACGGAAATTTTACCCGAGGAACTGAGCCCCTTCCAGAGCACTTAGAGGATCTAGCTAAAAAGGTTGTTCAGCATGAGGCAGATGTAGGTTTTGCAGTCGATCCTGATGCAGACAGGTTAGCAGTAGTAGATGAAAAAGGAATTCCACTTGGCGAGGAGTCAACAATAATACTTGCAGCAGATGGCTACTTGAGAGAGACTAGAAAGCAACAACATTTTGTTGTTAACCTTTCTACTTCTATGGCTATTGATAAACTCGCTCAAGTTCACAATTGCAAGGTTTCGAGATCTGCTGTTGGGGAGATAAATGTTGTAAACAAAATGAACGACATTAATTCTGAATTTGGCGGGGAAGGTAATGGAGGTGTTATTCTGAGAGAGAGTCACTTGGGAAGAGATTCGTTGGTGGCCGCGACGCTTATTCTGAACCGTATGTCCCAATCTGATATTGCGATCAGCGCTGTCCACGGTACTCTCCCATCATTTGAAATTATTAAGGATAAAATAAGCGTTAAGGGAATAGATTTTGAGGAAATAATTGAAAAAATAATTTTTCAATTTAAAGATGCTATTTTAGAAAAAATTGATGGTTATAAGTTTTCTTGGAATGATAAGTGGATACACATTAGGAAATCTAATACCGAGCCAATTATCCGTATTTATGCCGAGGCACAAGAGCAGAAATATGCGACAGATTTGGTTAAAAAAATAAAGAATATAATATGAACAATGTATCAAAATACATTGACCATACCAACCTGAGACCAGATGCAGTTGAATCAGATATAATCAAACTCTGTAAGGAGGCCTTGGCTTTTAAGTTCGCATCAGTCTGCATAAACCCGATACATGTCCCATTAGCAGTTTCTATACTACAAAATGAAAAAATAAAAGTTTCAACTGTTGTTGGCTTTCCGTTAGGAGCTACTTCTTCTGAAATGAAGTTTGCGGAGTCTAGATTTCTCACACATCAAGGCGCGGAAGAGCTAGACATGGTGATAAATATTGGTGCGCTGAAACAGAAAGAGTATGGAATTGTTGAAAATGATATAGCTCGAGTTGTCGATGCCGCAGATGGTAACCCTGTAAAAGTGATTATTGAAACTTGCTTATTAAATGAAGAAGAAATGTTAAGAGCGTGTAAAATAATATTAAATGCTGGGGCCGCTTATGTGAAAACATCAACTGGGTTTTCAACAGAAGGTGCTAGAGTTGAAGATATCAAACTAATTAAAAAAAATGTAGGAAAAGATCTAGGTATAAAAGCAAGTGGAGGAATTAAAACATTAGAAGAAGTTGAGTTAATGATATCTGCAGGGGCGAATCGAATTGGTACTAGCAAAAGTGTTATTATAGTATCGTGAGCAACTCTAGTTCTATTATGCGAGGATCTGAAATCGAGCTGGTGATAGAATCTCTAGCGTACGGTGGTATGGGTCTAGCAAGAAAACATAATTTCGTAATTTTTGTTAAATACGCTATTCCAGGGCAAAAAGTAATCGCAAGAATACATAAAAAAAGGAAAGGGTACGCCGAGGCGCATGTGTTAAAAGTTCTTTCTGAATCACCGGACGCCACAAACGCAAGTTGCGGACATTATTGGATATGTAGTAAGCTTCAAAATTTATCATATAAAAGACAGATAGATGAGAAAGTTTCACAGGTAGAAGATGCATTTAGAAGGATAGGAGGATTAAGCAATTTTACTTTAGAAAAAGTTCGAGAGGCCGAGGCAATATACCACTATCGAAATAAAATGGAGTTTACTTTTTCTCCAAATCGTTGGGTTCTAGACTCCGAACCGGAAGGTGTAGATAGGTCTTTTGCATTGGGGCTACATATTCCTGGAAGATTCGATAAAATTCTTGATATAAACAACTGCTATATCCAGCCCGAGATTGGTAATCGAATTCTTTCCGTTACTAGAGACGTATGTTTAAGTAATCGTGAGCTAAGACCATACGACCCTAAATCACATATAGGTTTCTTAAGGTTTTTAATGTTGAGGTATGGTATGAATACACAAGACCTTATGGTAAATATAGTGACAGCATACCACGATATTGATAAGCTAACCCCTTTGACGGATGCTTTATTGAAAGAATTCCCAGAAATTACATCGCTAGTAAATAATGTCAATACACGAAAAGCAGATGTTGCTTTTGGTGAGTCTGAAACTCTATTATATGGTGAACCATCAATTAAAGAAAAGTTAGGAGATTTAACTTTCGAGATATCTGCCAACTCATTTTTCCAAACTAACACGGGCCAAGGTGAAATATTATATCAAGAGATAAAAGATGCAACAAATTTAAAAGGGGATGAAATTTTGTACGATCTTTATTGTGGTACCGGAACAATTGGCCTTTACTTGTCTAAGAAGGCAAAAAAAGTTTTCGGATTTGAGGTCATAAGGTCTGCTCTAGACGATGCAGAAAAAAATGCTGTCCGGAATAATATTTCGAATATCGTTTTTGTCAAAGCAAATCTTGATACTTTTTTTAAATCAGGACAGTTGCCAAAAAGAGTTCCCAAACCCGATGTTATTGTCGTGGATCCACCAAGGGCAGGAATGCATGAAGACATGACAAATTATTTACCAAAATTAGGTGCAAGAAAAATTATCTATGTCTCCTGTAACCCAACAACACAAGCAAGGGACGCTAAAATATTAAATGCTTACGGTTATAGGATCATTAGCTCCACGATGGTTGATATGTTTCCCCATACTCCGCATATAGAAACCGTAATGTTATTTTCGAAGTGATGCCTTTGAAAAACGAGACTCTGGAATTTCAACATCAAAATCTATTTTTTCTATAATCCACTCAGTTCCCATGCTATTTCTTTTCAACTCATCTTTATATTTAAATCTTAAAGGGAACCATCTCCCCTGAATCATTTCTACTTTACTCATTGTAGAGGTTTTTAATAGTTTTCCACTTTTTGCGTATAATTCCTCTTTAATTGGCAGTATATATTCTTTATCAACCCATGCTTTCCGTTTTGGGTATGCCAAGCCACTCACTTTACCATTCATTATTATTATCCAGTGGTCTCTTCCGTTAATTTTTACTGATTCTTGAATGCTGGCAGAGTATAGCTCCTGAATTGGGCGGTTCTCCATCATATCATTGTAGGACATATCAGAGCCCATTACAGACTGCCGTAGCATGTGACCTGAGATTTGGATAACTCGATCAGTCTGCGGTGAATAGGTCCACAATTTACTTCCCATTTTTAACATTTTTGTACCTGCTTCTCTTGGAGGAGAAAGATACTCTGTGAAGGCTTGATCAACTCCTATTACCCAGGTTTTTGATTCTATTGTTCTACTTGAGCGTCTTCCGTGAACAATCATTTTACTGGTCAACACACGAGATTTTGCATTCATGTTTTTATCAATAGTTTTAATGATTTCGAACACGGACATTTGTCTATTTTGAGCAAGAAGAAAGGAAAGAAAAAAAATAAGCTGTTTTATTTTCATCATGATTCTAATTCCTTAAATAATTGAGCCATCTCACGTTTATAAATAGCCAGTCCAGCTAGCATAGTTCCTAAAACGGTGGCGATTAGTCCCGGAATAAATCCAATATAATATAGATCTGGAGTGATTTTAGCGTAGAAGATATTTGGCATAACCATAGAATTGGTTGACATTGTTGCTACGACCTCTGAATAATTAATTCCATTTTCTTGAACGTAGTATACCAAAGCCATGCCAATGGCAGTGCCAGTTATTGTCCCAGTTAGTCCAATTATAATTGCTTCAATAATCATAGATCGATAAACATCTCCTTTTGACTCTCCCATCGCAAGTCGGACNCCTATCTCTCCATANCTACGAAGGCCATTCATGAGCCCCATATTCCATAATACTACCATGACAATAATCAAAAATATTGTTCCAACTATCATTAAAAATGCATCAACTAAATCAACCATTTCGCTCATCTGTTGGCTAGAATCACGTAATGCCATCATAACTGGGCTAAAAATATCAGCTGAGTCAGAGTGGTTTGCATTATAGTTTGATCGCAGAAGCACTGCTTCTTCGTCGTCATAAAAAAGTGAGTTTGTAAACCCAAATATTTCTGATGCAGCATTTTCCATATCTAAGGCTTTTCTCGCTCCTGAAATGTCTACTAGCATCATCTGCTTGTCTGCTTGTCCTTTACGTAAATCAAATGTACCAACAACAGTGAAATTATATGTTGTGAATGCATTATGCATCGTCGTTCCAATATATGTTGCCGTATCTCCCACACTTATATTGAGCTTATCTGCTAATCTATGACCAATTATAGCCTCGTCAGAGGTCATCGGTAGCCGTCCGTTGACCAAATTTGTGTTAAGATCCCAAATCTCGATCATGCGGGAGCCACTATTTAGTAAGTCTATTCCTATGGCATAAACAGCTCCTTGCTCCTTTGTTTCACCATTTTGGTCAGGTATATCTAAAAGACCTCCGAATGTTATCCGGGGACTCCAAAAGTGATCAGGATATTCGCTGTTTAACTTTGCAATGATTTGATCAACATCCACAAGAGCAAGATCATTTGGAAGCATTTGCATTTCTTCTTTATATGCGCGTGTAACAATTTTTTCATGACCAGAAATGATGACAGCGGTGTTTAGAAATATGGAGTTCATTGAGCCTTTCATGAATCCTATTGAAAAAATAACAATAGCCACAGTTATTGATATAATTATAACGGGGAATAAGCTTCTAGTCCGATCGCGTAAAAGACCTTTGGTAAGAAAATGTATCATGCGAGGGTTTTACCTCTTAGGGCATCTGTCGGTTTCATTTGAGCAATACGTCTCGAGGGTAGATAGCTTACAATTATTACAATGGTAAATACTAAAACTGTTGTAGTAATAATCAGTGAGAAAGAGTAAATGGGTATAAGTTGTTTAGCTATCATAAAACCCATTTCAGTATAATCAATGGGCATTGGGACACCATATTTTGCTGTCCACCATAGTATAGTTCCAAAAGGGAATATAGTCAAACATGATGCTAAAATCGCGTTGATACCACCCTCAATAGTAAAGAGACTGACAACTTTTGACCGCTTCATACCAAGAGCCATTAGGGTACCAATTTCTTTACCTCTTTTAAAAATTGATAGAACTTGAGCATTGAAAATTCCCATTGCCGCTAATGATAATAAAACCATAAACATAATTTGATTACCAGGTTTATCTGCTTCAATAGCCGCTTCGATATCCTTTATTAAATAATCGACATCCCTATGAACCCAGTCCCCAAAATTCTCCACTTTTTTTAAATTTTTTCTATAAGCAACGTAAGTTACGTGATTTTCCATTGCGAGCATATTCTGGGCTTTTTGAATTGGGATCCATATATGTCCCTTATCTAACTTGAAATTTTCAGTATCCATTATATTCACTATGGTGCCTTCATCAGCATCGTATGTCCCATCAGAATCAAGCCAGCGAATTGTAAAAGAGTCTCCCATATTTAATTTCATGCTATTTGCCATCCCTCGACCTATTAGAACAGGGATATGCACATCAGGATGCCCAGCCAAAGTTTTGGTAGGCATATTTACAATGGTCTGACTTGGCTCAATCCCTTTCATGGTGACTGGCATCATTCGTCCGTTAGGGTAAATAGCCGCTTGGCTTACAAGTACAGGTACAGCGTCTTTTTTTCTGACCAGCGTATCTATACCTGCTGGTAGGGTTGAATGAGAATCTTCAAAAAGGATTGGATCTAGTGGGTCATACATTGGGTGCCAATAAGCGCCACCAGCAATTTCTGTATCAATTATAACCTGCTTTGCATGCTGGCGCATACCATCATATAAGCCAGTTACAAAAATGATCATGAAAAACGAAATAGATGTGACAAAAACATTGAGAAAGGTTCTAAGCTTTGCACCTAATAAATTTTTTAGTGCTATTTTAAAAAGCATTACATATCGCTCTCATTAATTGTTTCATCTCTAATGATTCCTCCATCATCCATATGAATGATACGTTTTAGGTACCCCATGATTTTTTCATCATGTGTAGCAAAAATAAACGATGTAGTAAGCTCGCGGTTTAGTTTTACAAGAATTTCCATAATTTTATGAGAATTTTCAGCATCAAGATTGGCTGTTGGCTCATCAGCCATGACAAGTCTTGGGCGGTGCACTATTGCCCGAGCTATTGCAGTCCTCTGGCATTCACCACCACTCAGCTTCCCAGGACTTGAGTCTCGCTTGTTACCAAGTCCAACCCAATCTATTGCCTGGTCAACTCTTTTCTTCCTTTCAGAAGAATCTACTTTATTTAGGATAAGCGGTAGTTCAATATTTTCAAACACCGTATAAACTGGCAAAAGGTTGTAGCTTTGGAAGATGAAACCCATATACTTTCTTCTTAAACTAGCACGTTTATTATGTGTTGCATTGTTTAATGCATGCTTTAGTACTTGGACAGTACCACTGGTTGCAGAATCAAGACCACCAATAATATTTAGAAGGGTTGTTTTCCCAGAGCCNGAGGGGCCGATTAATCCAGTGAACTCACCTTTATACAAGTCTAGATCAATGTTTTTTAATGCGGTAAAGTGTCCATTCCCAACTGTAAATTGTTTTACTAAATCTTTAATTGATATAATTACATTTTCTTCCATACCCGATCCGTTAATGATTGTAGATTAACATGAATTGCAACCCAGTACCATACCCTATCGATGAGTTATGCAATAATTCTTCATTACCTTCAAAGTTAGATTTTTCTGGATAAAAGGTGCATATGAAATTTAAGCTGTAGTAGTTATATGTGCTGGTCCACCTTAAGTGGTGATACATTTTTTCTACGTCAGCACCGACTTGCGAAACCAACATAATTTGATGATTTATGCTCAGCGGTGTGCTTGCCATAAATGCGAAAATATTAGCATTCCTGTCCATTTTATCAAATTGATTTTTCAATAACATACATTCCGCAGTAATTAGTATTCCTCCTGCAATTGGGAGCGTATAATCTGCGCCTAACGTGGTCATAAATATGTTCGCCTCATTAGCCTTAATAATTGCACTTTCATTCCAAAAACCTACAAGGCCATCAAATCGATAATCAATAGCAAATCGAGCGTTCGGTTGATTTATTGAGGTTCCTACGGAGTTTATATTCCTGATAATCTTTGAGTGGTCTTTGTGATAGCTGATTCCCCATTCACCAAAGACGCTAGAAATTTCAACACGGGTTCCATATGAATGAGTTTCATCCTCGTTATCTATTATCCAAGCCCAAGAGGATAGGTAATGCATAGGGTACCAACGTAGCCTTAATGCTCTTACACCAGTCGTTTGGCCAGTAAGATCTATGGGGTCAATCGAATCAAACCAGGACAAAGTTCTTAGCAATTGAGAGGTCCCAAAAACAATCTTTTGCAATCCAATTCGCGCTTCAAAGGTTTCATCATTATATCGAAGCCAGTACCTGTAGAATTTTTGCTCATCGTGTAATAGCAAGTCTCCAGAATAATGTCTTAGCAACCTGAATGAGAGATCAGAGTCAATTGTCTTATCATCTTCTACTGTTTTCACAATGGAAACTTTAGGTATGTAGAGCAAGTTGTATTGATAAGATGAAAAGCCATTAGGAAAATCAGTATTTGTTAATCCACTTAGGGCAAGTTCACCATCAAGTGAATAGTTTTGTGATTGTATATGGGGCATTAGAAAAATAAGACCGGAAATTAAAACTATAAACTTCACTCAGCTCTCTTTATGAGGAAGTACTAGGCAAAGTGCAGGAAGGAGCGTGAGGTCACAGAGGAGCGCCGTCCCTATCATCCCAGCTGAAAGCATTCCAAATTGATAGGTAGGAAGGAATGCGGATAGCAAGAGAACAGAAAAACCTGAAACTAAAATAGTAGTTGTAATCATTAATGCCGAACCAGTACTCATTATGGTTGCCTTGATGGCCTCAACTCTGTTTGTACATTGTGTTAGTTCTTTACGATATCGTAAAAGAAAATGCAGACTATCATCTACCGCAATTCCAAGAGCAACTGAAAATGTCATTGCGGTAGGCGGTCGTATTGAAATTCCAAGCCAAGATAGAAGGCCTAATACAGTAAAAATGGGAATCAAATTTGTAATAAGGCTTGCGAGTAATATGGACTTATTGCGAAACATAAATGCCATTATAATGCTAATGAAAACTAGGGCAACCCCTAAACTGTTTACGAGTGATTGCACAAGGTAATTATTTGTTCTCAATGCCACAACAGTAGTTCCTGTGCACTTAACCGACAGGTAAGGAGGAAAAGATCTAGATAGAGAATCTATCTTTGCATATATCTTATCCATTTCGGAAGAGGTCTTGTTTTCAATTAAGCCTGTAATTCTGAGGGCATTCTTTTCTTTATTGATTAATTGTATTTGCTGATCTCCTCTTAAGTCTAAAACTTGATCAATAAAATTTTTATCGTACGAAACAGAACTCTCATCTCCGCGGATACGCTTTACTGATTCGAGAAGTGTCATTATGGAAAAAAATCTACTGTTGCTTAGCTCTTTGTTTAAAAGTCTTTCGAGTTTATCTAGGTGGATTAGTATATCATGGTCTATCACGGTTTTATCAACCGTTCTTTGATCATTTTCAAGCTCCAACAATACCTCAAAGGGCAACACACCTCCGAAATATTGCTCCGTCAATTTCAGATCATTGAATAGTTTGTTCTCTGGTCTGAGATCATCCATTAATGATGCATCAGTGGATAAGTCTTTTATTTTATAAATTGCTGTAAATGAAATAAAAAGTGGAATTATGATGAAAACCCAGGGCCGCTTTGGGATGGTATCTGACAGCCACAGTAAGATAGGGGAAAACGTATTCTCTCGCCCTCTACCAAATGATCTGAACAACATAATTCCAGATGGTACTAGTGTTATGGAAACCAGCCAGGCGATCATTACTCCAAGTGCTATTTCCATTCCAAACTCTTGAACAATGCTTATAGAGGTTGTCATCAGTGCAATGAACCCTATTGAGGTTGTTGCGCTGGTTAAAAAGATAACTCTTGACATCTGATTTATTGTTACAAGCATCGCTTCACGAGGGCTATAAGAATCTTTATTAAGATTTTCTCTGAATCGTGCTTGTATATGGATTGCATCGCTGATACCGATAATGAATAAAAGTGTGGGTACGATATATGTCATTATGTTTATTTCAAGACCAAATAACCCCATGATTCCTAGCAACCATATGACTGTAGTCAGAACTGTTAGCATTGGTAGCACAACGAACACCCAATTCCTAAATACATAGCTCAGTAATGAAATGAGGATCAGTGCAATAGGTGGTAAAAAAAGAAAATTATCTCTGACCATGTAACCAACGTACTCAGTCCTTAAAACAGACACTCCTGAATATGTCCACGATGGCGAGGTCTCATGAGTCAGTCTTTTAATCTCTTTTAGAACAGCACTGCGATCTTGGTGATTATTTGCAAAATCACTAAGAGTCAATATGAAAGCACCAAATCTGAGGTCTTTAGACAATATTCGGGAACCTATTGCAGGGTCTGACTGAATGTATTCTAATTTTTGTATAACGGTATCACGGTTCCAATCACTGTTGTCACCATGCAAGTCCCCAAGCCATGCCCTTGTGTCTAAGTCACTAAGAGTAAAAATTGAGATTACTCTCTCTACTCCATTTAGTTCTTCTAGATCATAAAATATATTCTCTAATTCTTTGAAAAGATTTATATCATAGTGGTCAATGGGTTCATATATGATCGTAATTACGTTGTCTTCCCTTCCAAAATCATTTCTAAATGAGAAGTATTCTTCTACAGCAGGGTCATTTTGGGAGAACAAATGTTCTATCGAAAAATCTATAGTTAGTTTAGGGATAAATAAAGTCAACACAATTGTCAAGCCAAGAATACCGTTAAGTGTGATCTTTGGATTATCTATGATTTTACCAAAAACTTTTTCAATCATCTGTTTTCTTTACTTTTTGCCATAATGGAGCTGATATAAACACTAAGTCAATTAAAAGAATCTTCTCATTATGTAACATGTTTCCAATGAAAGAATATACTAATTGTAGTAAAATCTATTGTCACAAAAGAGGAATATTTAACCCTTTATTTTGAATTAAGCGCATGCCATCAAAAAAATTAGATAAAACATATGATCCATCTTCAGTAGAAGAAAAGTGGTATCAGCACTGGATTACACAGAATTATTTCTCTGCCGATCCATTATCAAAAAAAGAACCCTATACTATTGTAATTCCACCTCCTAATGTGACGGGGATGCTCACCGTTGGTCATGTTTTGAATAACACTATTCAAGACGTGTTAATTCGGAAGGCGCGTATGGAAGGAAAGGAGGCATGTTGGATACCTGGTACCGATCATGCTTCTATCGCAACTGAGTCAAAGGTTGTAGCCATGCTTGAGGAGAAGGGTATTCATAANAATGAGCTCACAAGAGAGCAATTTTTAACATATGCTTGGGAGTGGAAGGAGAAGTATGGGGGCATAATTGTTAACCAATTAAAGAAGCTCGGTTGCTCTTGCGATTGGAATAAAGAGCGATTCACGATGGACGACGGTTACACCAATGCTGTATTGACTGCTTTTGTTATGCTTTATGAAAAGGGTTTAATTTATAAAGGTCATAGGCTTGTGAACTGGTGCCCGGTTTCTAAATCTGCAATTAGTGATGAGGAGGTTATTTATCAAGAAAAAAGTGGATCCCTCTGGCATCTTCGCTACCCAGTTACAGATTCTGACAAATATCTTGTAGTAGCAACCACTCGTCCAGAGACAATGCTTGGAGACACTGCCGTAGCTGTACACCCAGACGATAAGCGATATAAAAATTTTATTGGGTTAACTATAACGCTCCCGCTTGTGGATAGGAAAATCCCAATTATAGCGGATAATTTTGTTGATCCAGAGTTTGGAAGTGGTTGTGTAAAAGTAACTCCAGCACATGATCCAAATGATTTTTCTATCGGCGAGAGACACGACCTTGAGTTTATCAATATTATGAACGACGATGCCTCAATCAATTTGAACGCTCCGATTCAATATCAAAATCTCTCTCGCGAAGAGGCAAGAAAAAAAGTTATTGAGGATTTTAAATCGTTAGGCCTAGTAGATAAGATAGAGGAGCACATAAATAAAGTTGGATTTTCAGAAAGAGGACATGTTCCCATAGAATTTTATATGTCTGAGCAGTGGTTTATGAAAATGTCAGATCTAGCAGGACCTGCTCTTGATGCTGTTAGTAATGGCCAAATTACATTTCATCCCAAACATTGGGACAAGACATATTATCATTGGATGAATAATATAAAAGATTGGTGTATAAGTAGGCAACTATGGTGGGGACATCAAATACCTGTGTGGTACCACAATGATGACAGCAAAAAACTGCACGTTTCTGTTGAAGGCCCTTCCGACCCTGAAAACTGGACGCGCGACAAAGATGTTTTGGATACCTGGGCAAGTTCTTGGTTGTGGCCAATGGCGGTCCACTCATGGCCAGACGGTAGCGAAGAGCTGAAAAAATTTTATCCTACTAACGTGCTTGTAACGGGTCCGGATATAATTTTTTTCTGGGTTGCCAGAATGATCATAACAGGGTGTGAATTCATGGACGAAATTCCATTCAAAGACGTATACTTTACATCCATTCTTAGAGACGTGGACGGGAAAAAATTAAGTAAATCGCTGGGTAACTCCCCAGATCCAATAAAACTTTTTGATGAGTATGGTACAGACGCTGTTAGATTTTCAATTATGCTAATGGCGCCTCAAGGTCTTGACGTGCTTTTTTCGAAAGATAGATTAGAAATTGGAAGAAATTTCATGAATAAGCTATGGAATGTATGCAGATTTATTCAGCTTAATCTAGACAAAAGCAGCGTCGAACGGTACGACCCTGAAGATCTTGACCTTAGACTCGCCGACAAATGGATACTTAGCAGGTTGTCATATCTGGTAAAAAATTACAATGCTCAGATTAATCGATTTCACTTCAATGAAGCAGCAAAACTCATTTATGAATTTACCAGAAGTGATCTCTGTGATTGGTATGTTGAAATTGCAAAAATTAGCTTTCAAAAAGGTGACAAGTATGAGGTCGATCTGGTTGGCTCTGTTGTAATAAAATGTATAAAAACAGTTCTTACACTTCTGCACCCATTTGCTCCTTTCATTACTGAGGAGCTTTGGGGATTCTTTCGTTCTGATAAATCTACTGATTTAATTATTTCTCCTTGGATTGACAAAATGGAAATGTTTAATAGAAATATTGAAGAGGATATGCTCATGATCAAAGAATTGGTCACATCGGTTCGATCTGTCAGAAGTAGAATGAATATCCCACCCAGCAAAAAATTTGATCTTTATATTCGGTGTAGCTCTAACCAAAACCAGGTTTTGAAAGTGCAAAAAGATCTTATAAAAACTTTGGCGAGAGTTGAAAATCTGTTCTTGGGTGAAGACACTAAAAAGCCAAGACACTCTGCCGCATCGGTAACTGCTGGGTTAGAAATATTTGTTCCTCTGAAGGGTCTGGTTGATTTTGATAAAGAGAAAAAAAGAATGAAAAAGCGCTCAGCAGATGCTTTAGGTTTAATAGAAAAGATAAATAGTAAGTTATCAAACCAAAACTTTCTTGATCGCGCACCAAAAGCTGTAATTCAGAGAGAGAAGTCAAACCTTGTAAAATTAACAGAAGAAGTAGATAAATTAAATGCTAACTTGGAAATGCTAAAATGAAAAAAATTCTTATTATTGTCGCCATATTTTACATTGCCTATCCTCAATCTGAGGACGCTACACTCACAATATACAAGGATGGCTCTGCTCTCATTAAACAACCTGTTGCTTGGTCTGTTCCAGCAGGGAATAGTTATGTCACATGGGGAAATCTGCCAAGTGGAATTCATAGAGATACACCTTTTCTAAATATTGAGGGCGTCGATGTGATTTCACAGCGCTTTAATGATAATATTTTTACAGGAGTAGATTACTTTAACTCTTTGAAGGGTCAAGAAATTCAAGTTAAGCCTAAAGATGGTAAGCTGGTGAAAGGAGTACTACTTGAGATAAGCCCGATAACCCTAACACTGGAACACCAGTCAGGTATAATATGCTTTAATAGAAGTGAGCTTGAATATATTAGAAGTAAAAAAGCTGACTTAAAGCCTCATACATTTCATCCATACTTATCGTGGGATTTTAAATCTAAATCTAATAAAGTTGTTGAGGGTGAGCTTGTTTATAAAACAAATAATTTTTCATGGGATACTGTGTACCGTTTGAAAATGATAAACGAGGAAAAGGGGGAGTTGATTGCAGAGGCTGTTGTTTCCAACACTTCCGATATAAGGTTCCAAGATGCGAGTTTACAGCTTGTTGAGGGAACATTAAACCAAGTAAAAAACAAGCACAAAAGAACCGAACAAACACACCGCTCTCATCTCAGAGAATTAAGTAGTATTCCAGATCCATTAATGAAACAAGAAGAGCTTGGTGATTACCATATTTACAGCTTAAACAGTGAGCACGACCTGAGTGCAAAAGAAAATATTACTGCGAGGATGTATGGTCCTTTAGATGTAGGCTATAAAAAGACATATGTGTTCGAAAATAGTGAAAGACGTCAGAAAGAGGAACCCCTTGAGGTTCAAATAAGTATGGAAAATACAGAATCAAATGGCCTTGGAATATCTTTACCTGGCGGCAAAGTCGAAATGTATACGTATAAAAAATCAAGTGGTTTAGAGTATATCGGCGCAGATAATATGGGTCAAGTACCTAAAGGCCAATCAACCACTCTTATCTCAGGCAGGGCATTTGATGTTATCGGAAACAGGAAGGTATTGAACTATGACAGGCAAAGAAAAAGTGAGGAAGCTGTCATTGAGATAAAAGTTACTAATACTAGGAATGAAGATATAAACGTTTTACTGGTTGAACATATCAATGGAGACTGGATCATCAAGGACGAGTCGCTTAATTATCAGAAAAAAGATGCTTCGACGGTTCACTTTCCATTGTCCTTACAAGCTGGAGAAACCAAGAATGTTTATTATACCTACCGAAAAGAATGGAAATAGATATCTGAAAGGATAATTTTTGAATCTTACAGAATCCATCTCTCAGCTAAGAGGAGTTGGCCCTCGTCGGGAAAAAATATTAAATAATCTGGGTATATATACCATAATGGATATTCTGTACTATTTTCCAAGACGTCATCTAGATAGAACAATATTCACACAAATCAGCAGTTTAAAAAAGGGAATTTCATGTTCTGTCATTGGAAAAGTACAGACGTTTAGTGAAAGATTTATCCGAGGCGGGAAAATGTTCCAGGCTGTTGTTTACGATGGCACAGGATTACTAACATTAAATTGGTTTAACTCCGCTCAATATGTTAGAAAACTTTTTAAAGTTGGGGACAGATTAGTAATTCACGGTAAAGTTCAATGGTATAGGGGCTTTACCATAACCCATCCAGAATTTGAAAAAATTCAAGACCATGAAGATCCTACAAAAACTGGTAACATAGTTCCTGTTTATCCACTGACAAATGATCTTAAGATTAAG